>Ga0206117_100136_pt1 | contig 120086 bp, 108 predicted proteins | sample 3A5Ametagenome_FD_177997 | JGI IMG/M metagenome (GOLD analysis project Ga0206117, IMG submission 177997) | Enriched microbial communities from leaf-cutter ant dump, University of Wisconsin, Madison, United States - 3A5A | ecosystem: Environmental > Terrestrial > Nest > Insects nest > Nest dump...
CGCAGCAGGGTCTGGGTGGTCGAGATGTTGATGTTCTCGATCAGCGACGCCTTGCGCAGCACGCGGAAGTTCTCGCGGACCCGGTCGAACACGACGATGGTGTCGTTGAGCGAGTAACCGATGATCGCCAGCACCGCCGCCAGCACCGTCAGGTCGAAGGTGATCTGGAAGAACGACAGGATGCCCATGGTCACCACCACGTCGTGGATCAGCGAGACGATGGCGCCCACGGCGAACTTCCACTGGAAGCGGAAGGCCAGGTAGATCAGGATGCCGCCCAGTGCCAGGAGCATGCCGAGGCCGCCCTGGTCGCGCAGTTCCTCACCCACCTGCGGGCCGACGAACTCGACGCGCTTGACCGTGGCCGGGTTGTCGCCGCCCACTTGCTTCAGCGCCTCGGCCACCTTGCTGCCCAGTTGCGGGTCATCGCCCGGCATGCGCACCAGCAGGTCGGTGGTGGCGCCGAAGCTCTGCACCACCGCCTCGTGGAAGCCGGACTTGACCAGTTCCTCGCGCACCTGGCCGAGGTCGGCCGGACGCTCGTAGGTCAGCTCGATGAGCGTACCGCCGGTGAAGTCCAGGCCGAAGTTCAGGCCCTTGTGGAACCAGCTGAACAGCGCCAGCACGGTAAGGAGCATGGTGACGGCGAACGCAACGTTGCGCACGCCCATGAAGTTGATCGTACGTAGCATGGCAGCCCCTTAAATCCACAGCTTCTTGAAGTCACGGCCGCCATAGATCGCGTTGACGATCGCCCGGGTAACCAGGATGGCAGTGAACATCGAAGTAACGATACCCAGCGACATGGTCACCGCGAAGCCCTTCACCGGGCCGGTGCCCATGGCGAAGAGGATGCCGCCGACCAGCAGGGTGGTCAGGTTGGCGTCGAGAATCGCCGCGTAGGCGCGGTCGAAACCTTCGTGGATGGCACGCTGGACGGACATGCCGTTGGCGATTTCCTCGCGGATCCGCGAGAAGATCAGCACGTTGGCGTCGACCGCCATACCCATGGTCAACACGATACCGGCGATACCCGGCAGGGTCAGGGTCGCACCCAGCAGCGACATCAGCGCCAGCAGCAGGACCATGTTGCCCGCCAGGGCGACGGTGGCGATCAGACCGAAGAAGCGGTAGATGGCCATGATGAACAGCGAGACGAACAGCATGCCCCACAGGGACGCATCGATACCCTTGGTGATGTTGTCGGCACCCAGGCTCGGGCCGATGGTGCGTTCTTCGGCGAAGTACATCGGTGCGGCCAGGCCACCGGCGCGCAGCAGCAGGGCCAGCTCGGAGGACTCACCCTGGCCGTTCAGGCCGGTGATGCGGAACTGGCTGCCCAGCGGCGACTGGATGGTCGCCAGGCTGATGATCTTCTTCTCTTCCTGGAAGCTCTGGATCGCCACGTCCTTCTCGACGCCGTCCACGGTCTGCTTCTCGTAGCGGGTGATCGGACGCTGCTCGATGAAGATCACCGCCATGCTGCGACCGACGTTGCTGCGGGTCGCACGGCTCATCAGCTCGCCGCCGTGGCCGTCGAGACGGATGTTCACCTGCGGACGGCCATGCTCGTCGTAGCTGGCCTGGGCATCGGTCACCTGGTCACCGGTGATGATCAGGCCACGCTCGACCGCAGCGGAACGGCCGCCCTCGCGGAACTCGAAGACCTCGGTGGTGCCTTTCGACGCACCGGGCTCGGCGCCCAGGCGGAATTCCAGGTTGGCGGTCTTGCCGAGGATACGCTTGGCTTCGGCGGTGTCCTGCACGCCCGGCAGCTCGACCACGATGCGGTTGGCGCCCTGGCGCTGCACCAGCGGCTCGGCGACGCCCAGTTCGTTGACCCGGTTACGCACCGTGGTCAGGTTCTGCTTGATCGCGTATTCACGGATTTCCGTGATCTTCGCCGGGGTCATGGCCAGACGCAGTACCGAGAGGTCGTTACGCTCGGTGGTGGTCAGCTCGAAATCGTTGAAATTCTTGCGGATCAGGCTGCGGGCCTGCTCGCGGGTCGCGTCGTCGGAGAAGCCCAGCTGGATGCCACCATCCTGCTGCGGCAGGCTGCGGTAGCGGACCTTCTCTTTGCGCAGGAGGCTCTTCACTTCGCCTTCGTAGACTTTCAGGCGCGCGGCCATGGCCTTGTCCATGTCCACTTCGAGGAGGAAGTGCACGCCACCGGACAGGTCCAGACCCAGTTTCATCGGGTGGGCGCCGAGGTTGCGCAGCCATTGCGGAGTGGTCGGGGCCAGGTTCAGCGCCACCACGTAGTCATCGCCCAGTGCCTTGCGCACGACGTCCTTGGCTGGCAGTTGGTCTTCCTGCTTGTTCAGGCGCAGCAGCGCACCCTTGCCGTTCACGCCCAGGCTAGCGGCCTTCACCGCGATCCCGGCATCGGCCAGCGCCTTGCTGGCGCGGTCCAGATCGGCCTGGCTGACCTGCAGCGCGGTGCTTGCGCCGCTGACCTGCACCGCCGGGTCGTCAGGATAGAGGTTGGGAGCGGAATAAATAAAACCGATCACCAGTACGACCAGGATCAGTGCGTATTTCCATAGAGGAGTTTTGTTCAGCATCACGCCGCCCGTTCAAGACGCGGGGCGCCTTGCGCGCCCCGTCGATTGGTGAAAAACGTAACTTAGATCGCTTTCAGCGTGCCCTTTGGCAGGGTGGCTGCGATAGCGCCTTTCTGGAACTTCAGTTCGACCGAGTCGGACACTTCCAGAACGACGAAGTCATCGCTGACCTTGACGATCTTGCCGGCGATACCGCCGTTGGTGACCACTTCGTCGCCCTTTTGCAGGCTGCCCAGCAGGTTTTTCTGCTCTTTGGCACGTTTGGCCTGTGGGCGCCAGATCATCAGGTAGAAGATGACCAGGAAACCGACCAGGAAGATCCATTCGAAACCGGTACCGGCCGGGCCGGCAGCAGCGGCAGGGGCTGCGGCGTCCGCGTAAGCGGCAGGGATCAGAAAGCTCATTTAGCACTCCAGTTTGCAGAAGTTGTATTTGTCGGATGACAGAACATCAATCCAAAGGCGGTACGGGAAGTCCGCGTTTGGCGTAAAAGGCGTCGACAAAGGCGGCCAATGTACCCTGTTGAATAGCCTCGCGCAAACCAGCCATCAGGCGCTGGTAATGACGCAAGTTGTGGATCGTATTCAACATGGCGCCGAGCATTTCCCCGCATTTATCCAGGTGGTGCAGATAGGCACGGGAGAAGTTCTGGCAGGTATAGCAGTCGCAGGTCGGATCCAGGGGCGAATCATCGTGACGATGGAACGCGTTGCGGATTTTCAGCACGCCGGTATCGATAAACAGATGACCATTCCTCGCGTTGCGAGTCGGCATCACGCAATCGAACATGTCGACACCGCGGCGCACACCCTCCACAAGATCCTCTGGCTTGCCAACACCCATAAGGTAACGAGGTTTGTCAGCCGGCATCTGGCCCGGCAGGTAGTCCAGCACCTTGATCATCTCGTGCTTGGGCTCGCCCACCGACAGGCCGCCGATGGCCAGGCCGTCGAAGCCGATCTTGTCCAGGCCTTCCAGGGAGCGCATGCGCAGGTCCTGGTGCATGCCGCCCTGGACGATGCCGAACAGCGCCGCGGTGCTGTCGCCATGGGCGTTCTTCGAGCGCTGGGCCCAGCGCAGCGAGAGTTCCATGGAGATGCGCGCCACGTCCTCGTCGGCCGGGTACGGGGTGCATTCGTCGAAGATCATCACGATGTCCGAGCCCAGGTCGCGCTGGACCTGCATCGACTCTTCCGGGCCCATGAAGACTTTCGAGCCGTCCACCGGCGAGGCGAAGGTCACGCCCTCTTCCTTGATCTTGCGCATGGCGCCGAGGCTGAACACCTGGAAACCGCCGGAATCGGTGAGGATCGGGCCTTTCCACTGCATGAAGTCGTGCAGGTCGCCATGGGCCTTGATCACCTCGGTACCCGGGCGCAGCCACAGGTGGAAGGTGTTGCCGAGGATGATCTCGGCGCCGATGGCCTCGATGTCCCGCGGCAGCATGCCCTTGACCGTGCCATAGGTGCCCACCGGCATGAAGGCCGGGGTTTCCACGGTGCCACGGGGGAAGGTCAGGCGGCCGCGACGGGCCTTGCCGTCGGTGGCCAGCAACTCGAAGGACATACGACAGGTGCGACTCATGCTTGATCCTCGGGGCCGCGTGGCGCCGGATTGCGGGTGATGAACATGGCATCACCGTAACTGAAGAAGCGGTATCCGTTGTCCACTGCCGCGGCGTAGGCGGCCATGGTTTCCGGGTAGCCGGCGAAGGCCGAGACCAGCATCAGCAGCGTGGACTCGGGCAGGTGGAAGTTGGTGACCAGGGCATCGACCACGTGGAACGGCCGGCCCGGGAAGATGAAGATGTCGGTGTCGCCGCTGAACGGCTTGAGCACGCCATCCCGCGCCGCGCTTTCCAGGGAGCGCACGCTGGTGGTGCCCACCGCCACCACCCGGCCACCGCGGGCGCGACAGGCGGTGACCGCGTCCACCACATCCTGGCCGACTTCCAGCCATTCCTTGTGCATGTGGTGGTCTTCGATACGCTCCACGCGCACCGGCTGGAAGGTGCCGGCGCCGACATGCAGGGTGACGAAGGCGGTATCGACACCCTTCTCGGCGATCTTCGCCAGCAGTTCCTCGTCGAAATGCAGACCGGCGGTGGGCGCGGCCACGGCGCCGGCGCGCTCGGCATAGACGGTCTGGTAGCGCTCGCGGTCGGCGCCCTCGTCGGGGCGGTCTATATAAGGAGGCAGCGGCATGTGGCCGACGCGATCGAGCAGCGGCAGCACGTCCTCGGCGAAGCGCAGCTCGAACAGGGTGTCATGGCGCGCCACCATCTCTGCCTCGCCGCCGCCGTCGATGAGGATCTGCGTGCCGGGCTTGGGCGCCTTGCTGGCACGCACGTGGGCGAGCACGCGATGGCTGTCGAGCACGCGCTCGACGAGGATTTCCAGCTTGCCGCCGGAGGCTTTCTGACCGAACAGGCGGGCCGGGATGACCCGGGTGTTGTTGAACACCATCAGGTCGCCGGGGCGCAGGTATTCCAGCAGATCGCCGAAATGCCGGTGCGCCAGGGCGCCGCTCGGGCCATCGAGGACCAGCAGCCGGCTCGCCCGGCGTTCGGCCAGGGGATGGCGGGCGATCAGGGAATCGGGGAGTTCGAAGGAAAAATCGGCGACGCGCATGGCAATGGGTACGGGTTCGACAGGGCCGGGAAGTTTAGCCGAAAGCGGAAAAATTGACCATGAAAGCTGATTGACCAACGGTAGGGCCGTCTTTATACTGCGCCGCCACAAGCCCTGATGGCGGAATTGGTAGACGCGGCGGATTCAAAATCCGTTTTCGAAAGGAGTGGGAGTTCGAGTCTCCCTCGGGGCACCAAGATCCAGAAGAAACCGACTTTTCAGTCGGTTTTTTTGTGCCTGGGGTTTGAGCCGACGGTCCACCGCAAAAAGGGGATGGCACGCCTCATGCCATGCATGATGGCAATTTGCGCGACAGCAGGGATCCGCTCACGCGGATGTACTCGCCGCGGTTTCGCCTCGCAGCACCGTCTTCATCGGCTTCCCAGTCGATCGATCACCGCCAGCAGCGCCGGGCGCTGCGCCAGCCATTCGTCCCGGGTGATACCCAACAGCACCACGTCCATCCGCTCGCCATCCTTGAGAATGTTCTGTCGACGAACGCCCTCCTGGGTGAAGCCGAACCTGCGGTGCAGCTTCACCACCGTCGGATTGCTGGCCAGGACTTCGCAGTTGAGTTTTTCCAGGCCCGCCTCGTTGAACGCATGATCGAGCAGCCAGAACTCCACCCGGCTGCCCAGCCCTTTGCCCTGCAGCGCCGGGTCCAGGTAGAAGGCCCAGTCCGCCGTGCGATGAACGGTATCGATCCCGTTGAGCGAGACGACACCCGCTACCGCCCCGTGATGAAGGATGACGAAGACCTTCTGCCGCTGGTTGCCCCCCAGCGAAGCGAGCCAACTGGCGTGTTCCTGCGGGCCGATCGGGTGGTCGGTGTACATGAAGCGGCGGATGTCGGCGTGGTTGCGCAATTCACGTACCTGAGCCTGGTACGTGGGCCCCGCGTCGAGGATGTCGAGGAATTCCATGGTGAGGCGTCCTTTCGGCGCGTCTGAAAGGCGCCATTGTGGACGGGCATTGGAGGATCGGGAAGGTGGGGCTGGTTGTGCGGCAGTGAGCGAAGCCCAATTGTCTTTTAACCAATTGGTCGTATTTCTGAGTTGCTTATACGGCAGTGAACGCGCTGGCAAGCCCAGGCGCTTTGGAAGTCATTTTCTGAGCTGCCTATACGGCAGTGAACGGTGCACGGGGCCCTTTTGCCTTTGAGTGCTGTTTCTGAGCTGCCTATACGGCAGTGAACTTCTCGGTCTCCCAGACGTACCCCGACTACGATTTCTGAGCTGCCTATACGGCAGTGAACGTAGAAGCCCGGTACCGACCAGTTCTGCGTCTTTTCTGAGCTGCCTATACGGCAGTGAACTACTCCTGCTCAGTACTCCGCGATCATCCAGCTTTCTGAGCTGTCTATACGGCAGTGAACTGCAGGCGGCCGGCGCTTCCCGGCGTGCTTCTTTTCTGAGCTGCCTATACGGCAGTGAACGAGCGACGACGCCAGACCGATCTCGCGGATTCTTTCTGAGCTGCCTATACGGCAGTGAACGAGAAACAGGCCTCCACCGCCTTCACGCGGATGTTTCTGAGCTGCCTATACGGCAGTGAACAGGACATAAACGAAGAGCAAGCGCTTGCCGAATTTCTGAGCTGCCTATACGGCAGTGAACTTGAGGACGAGTTTGCGATCAGCGGGTTGCCCTTTCTGAGCTGCCTATACGGCAGTGAACTAGACCAAAACCCTACCAACCCATTGATCCAAAAAGCAAAACCTGTTCCTTTCGCGCTCGAACCCTCTTTTTACCTCCATCCGTAACCCATTGATTTCAAAGCGACCAGACAACCCCATCAAAAAAAGGGTCGCCCGCCAGCCTAATCGGCTACCCCAGAATGCCCACGGCACTAGCCGCCTCCCTGGCAAGCTCCAACTCCCTGGCACCAAGATAGTCACCGTAGTAATCGCGCAACTCCCCAACCCAGCCAGCCACCCGTTCGATAACCCCTTCTGCCTCATCCCGGTCGAGCGCGAAGTGCCGATGCTGGCTCAGCAGATTGGCCCGGGACACCCTGGCGCCATCGATCCCCACCGACATCGACATGTACCTGGCCCGCCCTTCATCCAGTATCGGCAGGACATCGTACATAGGGGACAGCCGCCATCCGCCATTCAGGTAGACCACGGCATGATTGCGCGGATGATCGTCGGCATTGCCCACCATGGCGTTGTAGACCATGCGCAGATACAGCTCGCGCAGGTCCTCGTCCGGCACGCCGCGGCGACGCATCTCGTCGGCGAGGCGCGCGTAGGAGCGGGCACTCAGGTCGGGCACGGTCCATTCCGTGTCGAGCAAGGTCAGCGCGCTGAGCAAAGGGATCCGCCGGAATGCGCCATCCGAGTAGCGTCGGTCGAAGCGCTCCACCAGCAGCGTGGTCCCCGTCCTGTCCTTGTAGAGGGAGGTGTTGGCGACACGCATACCCTTGCTCGCCGCGAAGGTCATGCACGCATGCTCCACCGGCGCCAGTTCGTACTGGTCGTAGCGATCATGGGGCTTGGCCAGGATCAGCTTCCTGTCGCCCAGGAACGTCCGCTTGGGCCGTGCCCCGCCCAGCGACGAGCGTTGATCCCTGACGCCCAGGGTCCGCGCATCGTCCTCGCTGACGTCGTTGTCGTAGATCACCCCGCAGATGTCGATGAACCGGTCCAGGCCTGACAGGCGCGGCAAGGGCCTCTGCCCGAGTCCGTCCGGGGCAACCCTGTCGCGGCCGGTCATGAGGTTGCCGACGCGGTCACTGTTCGGCGAACCGAGCAGCAGGTCATAGCGAGTGAGCGGATCGCGCTGCATGCGTTGCAGCAAGCGCTCACCCCAGCCATCCGGCAGGGCATCATCAATGAAGCCCGGAACCCCCTGGTTGCGGGTGACCGTGAACACCTGGCTGGAGAGCGGGTAGCGAATGGGGTCGGGCACCCACACCCGGGCCTCGATCGCGGCAGGGGCGTAGATGAACTCGCCGGGCTTGTTGTGATGCAGGGTCAGGCGCCCGAGCGTCAGTACCTCGGCGGTGTCGGGATGCTCCATGTAGATGTAGGCGCTAGGCATCAGAAATCCTCCGGCTTCACGCGACGCGGTCGGACACGTCGGCCACTGGTGTCTTCCTGCAGGGCCACGAACGAGACCGAGGTGTCATCGAACGAACGGAACACCCGCTCCATCAACCCCAGGTTCCACAGCACCAGCATCAGCGACCTGACATTGACCGAGGGATCGCCACGCTCGATACGGCGAATCACCTTTTCCGGCACGCCCAGACGCGCCACGACATCCACTTGACGTATGCCTTGATCGAGCCGGGAAGCCTTGACCAGAAGCCCGATACGCTGGAGCGTGGCACTGCAATCAACGGGGAAATAGTCGTTCATAAGCGGCAATAACTGGCTGTTTATCATACTTAAGCAGACAATATACACCGCTTAAGATTTAGCGAATTGATTATAAAGGGATAAAAACAGCTGTTTAAATTACTTAAGCAGTCAAAAAAATCCGTTTATACCCTATCAACATGTCCTCTCACCGATTTTGTGGGCTGCCTGTTCGGCAGTGAACGAGTACGGCTGCCATGCACCCAACGAGCACATTTTCTGAGCTGCCTACACGGCAGTGAACGTGAGATCCATGTCTTCGCCGATCATGCAGTCTTTCTGAGCTGCCTACACGGCAGTGAACGGCTGAAGTGCTCCGAGAAGTACGACCGGCCCTTTCTGAGCTGCCTACACGGCAGTGAACTAGAGCAAACCCAAACCAACCCATTGATTAAAAAACAAAAACCACTTCCTCCATCGCTTTCCCCCTCTTTTTCGCGACCTTCATAACCCATTGATTTACCAGCAGACAAAGCCCTTCACCAGAAAAAGGGTTTGCCCTTGCACCCGTGACCAGGGTTTATCCCGTGACCAGCCACAACAGCAACCACCCCGCCCTCCTCCCTCAACATCCCGCAACAAAAGCATCGGCACTTGGCCATCACCTCGGCTATAACTGCGCTCTTGCCAACGAACCGACGAGGTAACCGGTTTCACCATGGACGGCATCCACTCCTCCGACCTCAAGACCATCCTTCACTCCAAGCGCGCCAACCTGTACTACCTGCAGCACTGCCGCGTGCTGGTCAACGGCGGGCGCGTCGAGTACGTCACCGACGCCGGCAAGCAGTCGCTGTACTGGAACATCCCGATCGCCAACACCACGACGATCCTGCTCGGCACCGGCACATCGGTCACCCAGGCGGCCATGCGCGAGCTGGCCAGGGCCGGGGTGCTGGTGGGGTTCTGCGGCGGTGGCGGGACGCCGTTGTTCAGCGCCAACGAGATGGATATAGATATCGCCTGGTTCTCGCCACAGAGCGAGTACCGCCCCACCGAGTACCTGCAGCGCTGGGTGTCCTTCTGGTTCGACGAAGAACAGCGCCTCGCGGCCGCCAAGGCGTTCCAGCGACTGCGCCTGGAACACATCCGCCAGCAGTGGCAAAAGCGCACCGCCCAGGAAAAAGGCCGCTTCCAGATCGATGCCGCAGCCTTGAACGACGTCCTCGAACAATCCCTCGCCCACCTCGAGCACGCTCCCAACCACGAACACCTGCTGACCGAGGAAGCCCGCCTGACCAAGCGCCTGTTCAAGCTGGCGGCCACGGCCACCGGCTACGGCGATTTCGGCAGGGCCAAGCGCGGCAGTGGCGGCGACCCGGCCAACCGCTTCCTGGACCATGGCAACTACCTGGCCTATGGCCTCGCCGCCACCGCAACCTGGGTCCTTGGCCTGCCCCACGGGCTGGCCGTCCTGCACGGGAAGACCCGCCGCGGCGGCCTCGTGTTCGACGTCGCCGACCTGATCAAGGACGGCCTGATCCTGCCGCAGGCCTTTGTCTCGGCCATGCGCGGCGACGATGAACAAGCCTTCCGCCAGGCCTGCATCGAACAGCTGACGCGCAGCGAAGCCCTGGACTTCATGATCGACAGCCTCAAGACGATCGCCGAACGACTGGGGGCGCCCGCCACTTGAACATCCTGCTGATCTGCCAATGCGACAAGCGTGCCCTGGTGGAAAGCCGGCGTATTCTCGACCAGTTCGCCGAACGACGCGGCGAGCGGACCTGGCAGACCCCGATCACCCAGGCCGGCCTGGATACCCTGCGCCGCCTGCTGAAGAAAACCGCACGCCGTAACACCGCCGTCGCCTGCCACTGGATTCGCGGGCTGGACCACAGCGAACTGCTGTGGATCGTCGGCGACGCCAGCCGCTTCAACGCGCAAGGTGCGGTGCCCACCAACAGCACGCGTCGTGATGTGCTGCGCAAGGACGATGAAAACGACTGGCACACCGCCGAGGATATTCGCCTGCTGGCGCAGATGGCCGCCCTGCTGCATGACCTGGGCAAGGCCAGCGTGGCGTTTCAGGCGCGCCTCACCGCGCGGTCGATGGAGCGCAATCTCTACCGCCATGAATGGGTGTCGCTGCGCCTGTTCCTCGCGTTCGTCGGTCAGGACGACGATGTCGGCTGGCTGCAGCGCCTGGCGACGCCCGGCGAGCAGTACACCGCTGATTGGCTGGACACCCGGCGCTTCAAGCGCGACGGACTCGACAGCGATGCTGCGCCGCCATTCCAGCGACTCCCGCCACTGGCCGCCGCCGTCGCCTGGCTGGTGGTCAGTCATCACCGGCTGCCGGTACTGCCCGTCGACGACAATGGCCGCCCCGGGAAAAAGCCCAGGCTCGGCCAGCGTTCGAAACACTTCGATCCCGCCAGGCTGGCGAACCTCCTCGAAGGCGTCACCCACGAATGGAACGAACTCGGCAACAGCGCCAGCCCCGCCGAGATCGCGCCTTACTGGCAGTTCGATCAAGCGCTGCCGGTGGTCCTGCCCAAGTGGCGGACCCAGGCCGCCAAGACTGCAGAAAAATTGCTGGCCCTCCAGCGCAAGCCGGGCAAAGGCGACTGGCTGAACAACCCCTACGTGATGCACCTGGCGCGACTCAGCCTGATGCTCGCCGACCACCACTACTCCAGCCTCGACCCGCAGGACGCTCGTCGGGTCACGGGTGACCGCGGCTACCGTGTGTTCGCCAACACCCACTCCGACGGCACGCTGAAGCAAGCACTCGACGAACACCTGCTCGGCGTCGCGCGCATGGGCGCCAGCGTGGTGCATGGGCTTCCGGGTTTCGAACGGCACCTGCCGCGTCTGGTCGGCCATCGTGGTTTGCGCAAGCGCAGCAGCGACCTGCGTTTCCGCTGGCAGGACAAGGCCGCCGATGCCGCCACCAGCCTGCGCGTCAGTTCCGGCGAGCAGGGTGGTTTCATCGTCAACATGGCCTCGACCGGCTGCGGCAAGACCCTGGCCAACGCGCGCATCATGAACGCCCTGGCCGAACCGGAACTTGGCCTGCGCTGCACTTTCGCCCTGGGCCTGCGCACCCTCACCCGGCAGACCGGCGAAAGCTACCGCAAGGACCTGCACCTGAACGCCGACGAACTGGCGCAACGGGTCGGCGGCTCCGCCAGCCAGGAGCTGTTCGACTTCTACCAACGCCAGGCCGAAGCCACCGGTTCGGCCTCCAGCCAGGCGCTGCTGGAAGAAGACAGCCACGTGCTCTACGAAGGCAACACCAGCCAGCACGGATTGCTGGGCAAAGCCCTGGACAACCCGGACATCCGCCGCCTGCTCGCCGCGCCGATGCTGGTGTGCACCATCGATCACCTGATGCCGGCCACCGAGGCACAACGGGGGGGCCGCCAGATCGCCCCCATGCTGCGCCTGATGAGCAGCGACCTGGTACTGGACGAACTGGACGACTTCGACCTCGCCGACCTGCCGGCCCTGACCCGCCTGATGCACTGGACCGGCCTGCTCGGCGCACGGGTGCTGATCTCTTCCGCCACACTGCCGCCAGCCCTGGTGGAGGGCATGTTTCTGGCGTATCGCGCGGGGCGCCGGCACTACCGACGCAACCGCGGCAAACCGCTGGACGGCCAGCCCAGCGCCGAGCCGATCTCCTGCCTGTGGCTGGACGAATTCGGCACGCGCCAGGCCGATTGCACTGACGCCGACACCTTCGTCGAACAGCATGCGCAGTTCGTCGACCAGCGCGTATCCGCCCTCGCGGCGACACCGCCCCGGCGCCGTGGAGAGATCCTGCCGCTGGACCCCTCCACCAGTCGCAAGACGCAGTTGCCCGAGGCGTTTGCCGCGCAGATTCGCCAGGCCATGCACACCGCCCATGGGCGGCACGCGAGCCTTTGCCCCCATAGCGGCAAGCGCGTGAGTTTCGGACTGGTGCGCCTGGCCAATATCGAACCGTTGTTCGATGTGGCGCTCGCACTGTTCCGCCTGGGCGCGGCGGACAATCAACGCATTCACCTGTGCGTGTACCACTCGCGGTTTCCGCAGTTGCTGCGCTCGGCGATCGAGGAACGACTCGACCGCACGCTCAACCGCCGGACCGACAACGCCATCTTCGACCAGCCGGAAGTCCGCCAGGCCCTGGCGCAGTATCCGGAGCAGGAGCATCTGTTCGTGGTACTCGGCTCGCCGGTCACCGAGGTCGGCCGCGATCATGACTACGACTGGGCCATCGTCGAACCCTCGTCGATGCGCTCGCTGATCCAGATTGCCGGGCGGGTGCGGCGCCATCGCGAGGGCGCGTGCGAGGCGGCCAATGTATTGGTGTTCGATACGAATCTGCGGCATTTCAGCAATCGGCTGACGAGAGAGCACCAGAGCCATCCGGCGTTCGTCAAACCCGGTTTCGAACACTCGAGCCTCAAGCCGGAACACCCGTTCCGCCTGACCACGCACTTCCTGCGCAAGCTGCTCAGGAACGGTGAAATCGACAGCATCAGCGCCAGCCCGCGCATTCAGTCCAACGCTCGCACGGCGTGGAAGCCCAAGGAAAGCCTGGTGGACCTGGAGCATGCGCGGCTGGCCGATCTGATGCTGCCCAAGGACCGCACGGCACCCGCTTCATTGTCACGTCGCAGCAGCCAGACCACCTTCGACCTCGACGCCGCCTGCGCCTGGCAGTTTCCCCAAGTCGCACTGACCTCGGTCCTGCCGCAACAGCAACCATTTCGCGAGAGCAGCGTGCCGCTGGAAGATCTGGTGCTGCTGCCGCACGAGGATCAGGAACGGCTGGTGCTGCATCGCATTCATGAGCCCAATCGACACCTGCGAGCAAAGGCGTACCTGCCATGCCCGGAAAAGCTGGAAGAGATCGATCTGGAGGAAAATCTGGGTCCACGTATCGCACCGTGGGGACAGCAGCCGGATGTCATGGTGTTGCTGGAGAGACTGGTAGAGGATCTGGAGTTGCCGCTGGAAAGCTGTGCCGAGCGATTCACTTCGGTACAGGTTCATGAGAGTACTTATGGCTGGCGCTACCACCCTGTATTGGGATTTGCAAAAAAGAACAGTACCTGAGTAAAGGAATTCGTCGACCGCACGTTGATACCGCACCTTCATGGATTTTTGAATGGACTTAACAGATGAAAGAAGGACCCGAAATATCCCGAGTCGAGCTGTTCCGCACCACCATCTCCACCTTCATCACCGAGCGAAAGGAAGCCAAGCTCAAGGGTGCTGAAGCCGAAGATGGCACACCCAACGCAGCTAAATACGACTACGCCACCTGGCTCGCCGATGCCGCGCGGCGGGTTGCGCAGATCCAGGCCGTCACTCACGTGCTCAAGGCCACCCACCCGGACGCCCGGGGCACCAGCCTGCATGTCGATCCCGCCTCGCTGCCTCGGCATGATGAGATCGGCAGCCACGTGCTGGACAGCGACCATGCCACCGACATCGTTGGCAATGCCGCCGCACTGGACGTCTATAAATTTCTCAAGCTGAACGTTGAAGGCCGGCAACTGCTGGAATGGTTTCGCGACAACGACCCCGACCTGCTGGGCTCCTTGCACGACAATCCCGCGATCGCCAATGAATGGGCGGAAGCCTTCAAGGGCCTGAACCGTTCCCGCGAACGCATCAGCAGTCATGAGATGGCAAAGCAGGTGTATTGGAGCGTTTCCGGCGACCCGCTCGACGATTCCGGCTTTCATCTGCTGCAACCGCTGTTTCCCAGCAGCCTCGTGCACGCCGTCCATCTGGATATCAACGACGCACGCTTTGGCGAAGGCAACAAGCTTGCCCGCCAGGCTTGGCGTGATAAAGCCGTGCATCCCGAAACCTACCGGGACTACCGAGAGTTGGTCGTACGCAAACTCGGCGGCACCAAGCCACAGAACATCAGCCAGTTGAACAGCGACCGCGGTGGCATCAACTATCTGCTGGGCTCCCTGCCGCCCTCATGGGGAAATGGTCGCCGCAACCCACTCCTGGGCGAGGACTCCGCCTTCAACGTATTCCGCCGCTTCGACGGGGTCGGCGCTCAAATCAATGCGCTGAGTGAACTGCTGCTGAGCAAGCCGGACGCCACCCTGCAAACCCGTCAACAACGCGAGCGGATCGAAGCGGCCCTGGGGCGCTCGCTCGCCGCATTCGCGCAAGGGATCCACAACCAATCCATCCCCGGCTGGAGCACAGACAGCGACTGCGATCTGCCCCTCTGCGAGCGACACTGGCTTGACCCGGAACGCGCCAGCCTGCCTCCTCGCAGTGCCTTCGAAGAGGAAGACCTGGCGTTCGCCAGCTCGGTTGCCAGCGGCAATTGGAAACCTGGCGTCGCCAAGCACTTCGGACTCTGGTTGAACGACCTTCTGAAACATCGTGGCCTGCCGGTCAGCCAGGCCGAGCACGCCCACTGGGCGAGCCTGGCAAGTACCTATATCACACCACTCAAGCGCGACCTGGAGGCACACCATGGATGATCTGCCCGCCTTCGACCACCTGCTGATCGTCCCGCACCTGCGCGTACAGAACGCCAATGCCATCTCCAGCCCGCTCACCCACGGCTTTCCTTCGATGAGCGCATTCCTTGGACTGATGTGGGCCCTTGAGCGCAAGGCCAGGGCCGCAGGGCTCGATCTGCAGTTCAATGCCGTCGCTGTTGTCGCCCACGACCATCAGGAACAAGTAACCGACAGCAAGTTCGTGAAAGCCTTCCGGCTGACCCGGAACCCGAATGACAAGGACGGCAAGCCTGCCGCCATCGTCGAAGAAGGGCGCATCCATCTCGAAATAAGCCTGATCCTTGCCGTCCAAGGGCCTGCACTCTCGGCAGATGCCGAACACAACGCCAGGCTGGCCAGACAGATCCAGGCACTGCTGCTGCAAATGCGCATTGCCGGCGGCAGCGTGATTCCCACCGACACCGGGTCCGGCCGCCACACGCCGTGGGTGTTGCCGCTGACCGGTGACCAGCAGGACCGCGACGAACTCTTCAGGGCCATCCTCTGGCGCCTGTTGCCAGGCTTCGTCCTGGTTGAACGCGCTGACCTGCTGGAGCAGCGCCATTCCGAATTGCTGGAGCGCGATCCCAACGCATCACGCCTGGATGCCTGGCTATCCCTGTCGCGCATCAACTGGCGCGCACCGGACCTCGATGAAGCCAGTGACAGCAATACGAAGCGCTCCTGGCTGAATGATCGCCAGAACCTCGGCTGGGTTACGCCCATTCCGGTTGGCTACGGTGCCTTGAGCGAACTGCATCCCCCGGGGTCCGTTACCAACGCCCGCGACAACACCACGGCCTTCCGCCTGGTCGAAAGCCTCTTCAGCATCGGCCAATGGATCAGTCCGCACCGCCTGCGCAGCGCAGAAGACCTGCTGTGGTATGCCGACACCGATGCCGAACAAGGGCTCTACCGCTGCCGCAATCGCTATCAAGCCGCAATCGACTACAGCTTCGACTGACCTGCCAGCCACTTCATGAAAAGGACTTGAACATGAGCAACGAACTGAAAACCGCCTCCGTCCTCGCCTTCGAACGCAAGCTCGACCCTTCCGATGCGGTGTTTCATGCCGGTGACTGGCGCGCCAGGGATAACTGGAGCGCCATCGCCATTCGCGAGAAGTCGGTGCGAGGCACCATTTCCAACCGTATGAAGAGCAACAAGCTCGACCCGGCCAAGCTCGACGCAGAGATCGCGAACCCCAACCTGCAGACCGTCGACGTCGCTACCCTGCCTCCTGACGCCGACACCCTGAAGGTCAGCTTCACCCTGCGGGTCCTGGGCGGCACTGGCCAACCGTCGGCCTGCAATGACGCCGCCTACCGGCACAAACTGCTCGCCACGGTAAAAGGCTATGTGGAAAACCACGGTTTCACCGAGCTGGCCCGCCGCTACGCCTACAACCTCGCCAATGGCCGTTTCCTCTGGCGCAACCGCATTGGTGCCGAGCAGGTCGAAGTGCTGGTCGAACACCTCGCCGACGGACAGGCGGCCCAGTCCTGGACCTTCAATGCCTTCGAACTCTCGCTGCGCAACTTCGACAGCCATGGCACGCAAGCCACCGCCCTGGATGCGCTGGGCCAACTGATCGCCAACGGACTGGTCGGCGAGCAGCACGTGCTGCTGCGGGTGACGGCCTTCGTGCGCCTCGGCGCGGGCCAGGAAGTCTTCCCGTCCCAGGAACTGATCCTCGACCGAGGCCGTGGCGACAAGAGCAAGACCCTCTACCACGTGGGCGGTATCGCCGGCATCCACTCGCAGAAACTCGGCAACGCCATTCGCAGCATCGACACCTGGTACCAGGAGGCCGAGGTCAACGGTCCGATCGCGGTCGAACCCTATGGCTCGGTCACGACCCAGGGCAAGGCGTACCGGCAACCACGCAATACCAAGGACGACTTCTACACCCTGCTCGACGGCTGGGTGCTCAAGGACAAGGTGCCGGATATCGGCCAGCAGCACTTCGTCATCGCCACCCTGATTCGCGGTGGCGTGTTCGGCGAGGCGGGCTGAGGCCATGGACCGTTATCTCGACCTGAAACTGCGGCCTGAGCCCGAGTTTCCCCCGACCCTGCTGATGAACGCCCTGCTGGCCAAGCTGCACCGGGCGCTGCATGACCTGCGCCGGGACGATATCGGCATCAGCTTTCCCGGCATCGCGCAGAACCCGCGCCACCTCGGCACCCACCTGCGCGTCCACGGCAATGCCCAGGCACTGGACAGCCTGCTGGCCCTCAACTGGCTGAGCGGCATGCGCGACCATGTCGCCCTTGGTGAAATGCTGACCGTCCCGCAAGGGGTAAGGCATCGCACCGTCAGCCGGGTGCAGGTGGACAGCAACCCCGAGCGAGCCCGTCGACGCCTGATCAAACGCCACGGCATCAGCGAGGAACAGGCCAGACAGCGCATCCCCGACAGCGCAGCGAAACGCACCGACCTGCCCTTTGCCCAGTTGCGCAGCAACGGCGGTGGACAGGCGTTTCGCCTGTTCATCCGACATGGGCCGCTGGTGGATGAGGCACAGCCGGGTCGCTTCAGCGGGTACGGGCTGAGCAGCACGGCGACAGTGCCCTGGTTCTGACCCTTTTTCTGGAGGGGTTTGGAGGCCTTCGTAAAATCAATGACTTACGGAGGTCTCTGAAAAAAGGGTCTGGAGGGGGATTTTTGGGGTTTTTCTTTTGACGACAAGGGGTTGGGTGGGGATTGCTCTAGTTCACTGCCGTGTAGGCAGCTCAGAAATATGTCAAGGCTGCAGCGGCGACCAAGCTGCTGTTCACTGCCGTGTAGGCAGCTCAGAAATGCAGGACTCATCACCGGGTTGCCCAGGTCCTGTTCACTGCCGTGTAGGCAGCTCAGAAAGATCGAGCGTTTGCTGCGAGTTCGGCGGTTCCGTTCACTGCCGTGTAGGCAGCTCAGAAATTGCTCTCCGGCGCCGAAGATATCCGCATCACGTTCACTGCCGTGTAGGCAGCTCAGAAAACCGTGGCCTGGCATCCGCTGGGTTGGCGTGCGTTCACTGCCGTGTAGGCAGCTCAGAAAAGGCATGTACTGGAGCATCCGAGTTCGGCACAGTTCACTGCCGTGTAGGCAGCTCAGAAAAGTACGCTCGCAGCGTAGGCGGAGGTAAGCGTGTTCACTGCCGTGTAGGCAGCTCAGAAACTGGGCATCCCAGTCGCTGTCCGTCACCCATGGTTCACTGCCGTGTAGGCAGCTCAGAAATGCACGACCTTCGGTACGCTGTACGGGTCGATGTTCACTGCCGTGTAGGCAGCTCAGAAAATGACCTTTTGCGCGGCGCTCACCAGCTTGCGGTTCACTGCCGTGTAGGCAGCTCAGAAATGCGTACTTCACTGCATTCGAAAATGCCAGCGGTTCACTGCCGTGTAGGCAGCTCAGAAAAGTAGCCCGCCACGATGTAGTGAGTTCATGCAGTTCACTGCCGTGTAGGCAGCTCAGAAAGCCATGCCGTACGCCATTGCTGCGCGGCGCAGTGTTCACTGCCGTGTAGGCAGCTCAGAAATGGAGGTAAGCAGCACTCATTACCGCAGCCTCGTTCACTGCCGTGCAGGCAGCTCAGAAACAAGCCCAGCCGTGTGCCGGGCCGAGGCCGTAGGTTCACTGCCGCACAGGCAGCTCAAAATCCCCCTGAAAGCGACAACGCTCCACCTGCACCACCCGCTACCAAACGAACAAATCGAGCCACACCAAAACGACGCATCTCGCCACGAAAATTCACCGATCTCCGACTTCCTTGTAGGCAATTTCCCAAGCATACTCCGCCACCCCGCCTGGCGGTTGCGTCTCATGGAAACGGTGCCTACGCTTCGCCGGTCGTTGCCAAATCAACGACCGGATTAGCAGTCCGAATGATTCGAAAAACCATCGCAGCTCCAGTTTTATGGCGGCTGTGCGTGTGGGCACCTTCGGGTGCGCCGGGTTTTCGTGTCCTCGGTCTGCTAACCCACGCACAGTTGCCACCCCTCGTTTAGCAGCGAGATGTGGCCATTCCCATGAACGACACGGAAATACGCCATGAAAAAACTAGTCCCCGATCCACCCCCAGTACTCAACATCCGCCCCGGCCTCAGCCCCGAAGCCGCCATGCTCAATGCCGAGCAGCACCTCAAGACCGCCCTCACCGCCCTGGGCGAACTGCCCGAACAGTCATTGCCCATGAACCGGGCCCGCCTTGCCAACGCGATGGTCAACCTGAAGATCACCAAGGCCTTGCTGCGGGTAACCCGAACCAGGACGGCAGAGAGCGTACCGATCCGCTAGCCCCCCTCGCCGCAGGCTTGCCCTGCGGCGCACTGTCAGCCAGACGCCCGTGTATCTCCCCCACTTCACCCGTCCAGAAAACCCGCGCATTACCCATGCAACAGTCAAGAAACAACTTTGCATGTAGAACTTCACAACCTCGTAAATATTACAAACTGAATGATGGCAATTTGCTTTGCACACGCACCTGTGTTGATTGACAACAACTTTCCCAAACAACAAATTGATTCGGCAACCCGCAATCAAGATGAACTTCAAACACCTCAGTATTGACAAAAGGACTTATGCCAATGGCTGCACGAAGCGTTGATATTTATTTTGAAAACTACCTCAACTTCCCACTGAGCCTGAAACAGGACTCGCTGCAACTGCAGCACGGCATCTGGGACAGCTACCCGCCGCAGAAGATCGCGGCCATCGAAGGCGGCGTGCCAGGCAAGGCACACTGGGAAACCGAATCCGACGGCTTCGCCACCGGCACCCAGGGATCGTGCGTCTACGCGTTCAGCGACACCACGTCCGGGCAGATCTGCTACATCAACATCAGTTGGGATGACCCCTATTCGGGTTCCAATGCCTACAGCATCACCACCGACAGCGCGAGTGCCACCGTGGCCTACTCCGGTGGTGGCGGCGATAACGCCGCGGTGACCTTCACCGTGAAGCCGCGTTGATACGTCGACGCCAACCATGGGAACTTCGCTAGTTGCCATTTGCAATATCCTGGTAATTAGCGCGTCACCCTGAAAAGAGGACTGTTTGTTTTCCACTGGAAATCGAACAGCCCTCTTTTTAATTATTCATATTCCATTCACAACACCGCGCAAGACTGCTTCGCGAGCACGCTCGCTCCCACAAGGCACAACGCTGCATTACCATGGCAAGGTTTTCCCCCTCCCCCGGAGCTTCGCCATGCCCACCACGCTTTTCCGCCACCCCGACCTGCAGGACGCCACTCGCTGCCACGAAATCGAGAGCGGTGCCTACGAAGGCGACGAAGCGGCCACCCTGGAGAAGATCCGCACGCGCATCGCGCAATACCCGGCGGGCTTCCTGATCCTCGAAGTCGATGGCCAGATCGTCGGCTTCATCAACAGCGGCTGCGCCCATGACGTGGTGATGTCCGACGAAGCCTTCAAGGAACTGGTCGGCCACGATCCGGCCGCGCCCAACGTGGTAATCATGTCGGTGGTGGTGGACCCGGCCTTCCAGGGCAAGGGCCATGCGAAACAGCTGATGGACGAGTTCATCCGCCAGATGCGGGCGCTGGGCAAGGCCAGCATCCACCTGATGTGCAAGCAGCAGCACGTCGAGCTGTACCGCCGGATGGGCTATGCCTATGTGCGCCCTTCGCCGTCCGATCACGGTGGCATGGCGTGGCATGAGATGCTCATGCAACTCTGACGATCGACGCCCACCGGACATTGGATTTCCGACATGAAACAGACCGACACCGAATTCTCCCTGGCCACCCGCCTGACCCGCCTGGGGCGCGACCACGAGCTGCAGCAGGGCTTCGTCAACATGCCGGTCTACCGGGGTTCCACCGTGGTGTTCAAGACCCTGGCGGACCTGGAACAAGGCAACGCGCGCTTCACCTACGGCACCCTGGGCACGCCGACCATCGAGGCACTGGAAAACGCCTGGAGCGAGATTTCCGGGGCCGCCGGCACGGTGATTTCCCCCTCCGGCCTGGGCGCGCTGGCGCTGGCCCTGCTGACCACCCTGAAGAGCGGCGACCACCTGCTCATGCCCGACTCGGTGTACCGCCCCACCCGTCGGCTGTGCAACAACCTGGTGGAGAAGTTCGGCATCGAGATCAGCTACTACGACCCGCTGATCGGCGCCGGCATCGCCGGGCTTCTGCGGGACAACACCTCGACCATCTTCCTCGAATCGCCGGGCTCGCAGACCTTCGAGGTGCAGGACGTGCCGGCGATCACGGCCGTGGCGAAATCCCGCAGGATCAAGACCATCCTCGACAACACCTGGGCCACGCCGTTGTTCTTCCGTGCCCACGAACACGGCTGCGACCTCTCGGTGGAGGCCGGCACCAAGTACCTGGGCGGGCATTCCGACCTGCTGATGGGGCTGGTCAGTGCCAACGCCGAAACCTGGCCGCAGTTGCGCAAGACCTACGACGCCATGGCCATGCTGCCGGGGGCCGAGGACTGCTTCCTGGCCCTGCGCGGCCTGCGCACCATGCACCTGCGGGTGCAGGAGGCGCAGCGCCGCGGCCTGGAAATGGCGCAGTGGATGGCGCAGCAGCCGGAGGTACTGACGGTGTTGCACCCGGCGTTCGAGAGCTGTCCGGGGCATGAATTGTGGAAGCGCGACTTCAAGGGTTCCACCGGGCTGTTCTCGGTGATCCTCAAACCGGGCTACGACAAGCGCCAGCTCGCCCACATGCTGGATAACCTGGGGATCTTCGGCATGGGTTATTCGTGGGGCGGCTTCGAAAGCCTGATCATCCCGTTCGACTGCCGCGACTACCGCACCGCCACGCAGTGGAACCCGGACGGCTTCGCGTTGCGCCTGCAGATCGGGCTGGAAGACATGGAAGACCTCAAGCGCGACCTGCGCGCGGGGCTGGATCGACTGGGGCAGTAAGTCACGCGGACCTTGTGGGAGCGGGTTCGCGTCGTGCTTTTGAACTCACACAGGAGTGAAGTGATGAAAACCATGGTGATCGGCGCCAGCAAAGGGCTGGGCAAGGCATTGATGGAGGGCCTCGGGGAGCGCGGCGACACGCTGATCGGCGTGTCGCGGAGCCGGCCGACGGATCTGCAGCCACGGCCCGGGGTCGACCTGCAATGGCTCGAGGCCGACCTCGGCGACCCGCGCCGGGCCGCCGAACTGCTGGCCCACTGCGCCGGCGAAAGCGGCCTGGACACCCTGGTCTACAACCTCGGCATTTGGGAAGACCAGGCCTTCGGCCCGGCCTACGATTTTCTCGAAGACCGCGACGAGCAACTGCAGCGCATCGTCGATTGCAACGTCAGCGCGCCGATCCTGCTGATCAAGCACCTGCTGCCGATCCTGCTGCGCAGCGAGCGTCCGCGCATCCTTCTCACCGGCTCGACCTCGGGCCTGCCGCAGAGCGGCCGTCCGGAAGTCACCTTCGGCGCCAGCAAGTTCGCCCTGCGCGGCATGGCCGACGCGCTGCGCGAGGGCTACCGCGACCGGCACCTGGGGGTGACCTGCCTGAACCTCGGCTACCTGAACACCGACGACGCCCTGGACACCCCCCGCGAACTCGCCGCACAGCGCGGCGACGGCGAGCTGATCCCGGTGCACGACGTGGTGCAGGTGGTGCGCATGGCCCTGAGCCTGTCAGCCGCGAGCTTCGTCAAGGAGATCACCTTGCCGGCGATCCTCGATTCGCGGTTCTGATTCGCGCATCTCGCGCAGTTGACGCTTGATCACCGCCACCGGCGGCGCATACAGGAAGCCGAACGATACGCTGTTGCGCCGCCCCTTCACCGCGTGGTGCATCAGGTGCGCCTGGTACAGGCGGCGCAGGTAGGGATGGCGCGGCCGCGGCCGGCTCGGCCAGTGGCGATGGACGATGCCGTCGTGGATCACCACGTAGAGGATGCCGAACGCCGCCACCCCGGCGCCGATCCACTGCAACGGGTCGTGCCCGGCATTGCCCAGCACGATCAGGGTGATGGCCATCAGGGCAAGGATCACCAGGTACACGTCGTTGGTCTCCAGCACGCCCAGGTGCGGCTCGTGGTGCGAACGATGGAGGAACCAGCCGGGACCATGCATCACGTACTTGTGCGCAAGGAAGCCGACACCCTCCATGGCGACCAGGGTGCAGAGGAAGATGGCGAGGTGGATGAGCATGCGGCGTCGGGTATCGGGGAAAAGGTGCGCGTCAGATTAGGGGAAGTGGCGGGGAGAATCCATGACGGGATTGTCATGTGGGACATGTGCTGACGGGTTGCTCCATGCTGGATCTCTTCAGCCCCCGTACGTCATCTGCCGCTCATCCGTAAGGGTCGATTTAGCTCCTGACCCGCAGCGTTGAGCGCTGCGAGCCTGTCACGGCCACGCCGGCGCAATGGCGGGCAAATGGATGCGGAATGTTTCCCCGGTGAAAGCCGCTTGACCTCAACCTAAGTTGAGGTCCGAAACTCCCCCGCACTTTCTTCCTACGGAGTTTCGCCATGACTTCTGCGTTCCAGTTGTTCAACCCTGAAGGCCTCTACGACCCGAGCGGCAATGCCTATTCCCATGTCGCCGAGGTGAAGCTCGGCACGCGGTTGCTGTTCATTGCCGGGCAAGGCGGCGAGGACAGCAGCGGCGCGTTGTCGGCGGATTTCGCCGAGCAGGCGCGCCAGGCGCTGGCCAACGTGCAGACGGCGCTGGCGTCCAGGGGGGCGGGGATGGGCGATGTGTTCAAGCTGACGCTGCTGATCGTCGATCACTCGGAAGAGAAGCTGCGCCAGTGGGTGGCGGTGGCGGGCCGGGTCTGGGAAGGACGGATGGCGCCGACCTGCACGCTGATTCCGGTACCGAGGCTGGCGCTGGACGGGATGCAGATCGAGATCGAGGCGGTGGCGGTCGGGCGCTAGTCCCGTGCTGTAGCTGATGGCCTCTCGCTGGCAAGCCAGCGATGAGGCCCTCAAGCGCACTGCAAGCATCAGTTGTTTTCAGCTGTGTCTGGACTGGCCAATCGCTGGCAAGCCAGCTCCCACAGTGTGCTTTGTCGGCCTTGGGAATGTGCTCCGACCAAGCCCCGCGATCGAGCTGACACGCCCGGGAAATCCGGGCTGACTGCTGACCCTGTGGGAGCTGGCTTGCCAGCGATTGGCCCGCAAGAACACCCTCACTCCCCAGGCCGCACGATCACCGTGCAGGTCGTCCCCGCCGCCAGCAGGTAGCCCTCCGGCACCTCGTCGATATGAATCCGCACCGGCACCCGCTGCGCCAGGCGCACCCAGTTGAAGGTCGGGTTGACGTCGGCGATCAGTTCGCGGCTCTCCGGGTTGTCACGGTCGTAGATGCCCCGCGAAATGCTCTCCACATGCCCGCGCAGCACCTCGCCGCTCATCATCTGCAGCTCGGCCTGGTCGCCGACCTTCACGTGGGGCAGCTTGGTCTCCTCGAAGAAGCCATAGACCCAGAACGAGTCCCGGTCGACCACCGCCATCTTGGCCTCGCCGGTGCGGGCGTAGTCGCCGCGGTGCACGTTGAGGTTGGTCACATAGCCGTCCACCGTGGCGAGGATCTCGGTGCGCTTGAGGTCGAGCTGCGCGGCGGCCAGTTGCGCCTGGGCCTGCTGGTAGTCGGCCAGCGCCGAGTTGGCGATGTTGCTGGCGTCGTCGCGGTTCTCCTTCGAGATCACCAGGTTATCCAGGTCGGCACGCCGGCTGGCGTTGACCTTGCGCATCTCCCAGGTGGCCTTGCGCGACGCCACCAGCGCCTCGGCCTGGTGCACGGCGACCTGGTAGTGCTCGGGGTCGATGCGCATCAGCACGTCGCCCTTCCTCACCAACTGGTTGTCCTTCACCGGGACGTCCACCACGTAGCCCGGCACGTCGGCGGCGACGTTGATGATGTCGGCGCGCACCCGGCCATCGCGGGTCCAGGGCGTGGTCATGTAGTTGATCCACAGCTGCCGGCCGATCACCACGGCAGCAGCCAGCACGAGCAGGGTGGCGATCAGGCTGAAAAACTTCTTCATCGACGGGGTCTCAACGGTAGACGGTCAGCGCCATGGCGCCGAACAGGCAAAGGAACAGGCACAGGCGCAGCAACGCCGGGTGCCAGAAAAAGCGGTAGCCATCGACGCTGGCGATGAAGCGGTCCAGCCCCCAGGCCAGGCCGGCGGCGAACAGGAACATCAGGGTCACGGTCGGCATGTACAGGCCATGGAAGGCGATTTCACGAAGCATGCGGCAGTCCTTGCACCGCGCCGAGTTCGGCCAGCGGCGATTGTGGGTCGAGCAGGGAGGTACGGATGAAGTGCAGGTAGCTCTGCACGCGGCGCAGCGCCGAGGTGTCGAAGTGCCGGGCGAACGGCTCGTCGGTGGCCTGCACGCGGCTGATCGCATGCTCCACCGCCACCAGCGCGCGCTCGTGGTTGCTCGCCGACGGCTGCAGGAACAGCCGCGCCAGCGCCCGGCCCATGACCCGGATCGCCTGGCGCCACGGCTGCGACTCGGCATAGGACGGGTGCACCGGCAGGATCGCCTGCTCCCTGCGCAGCTCGATGATCGCGTGCCCCACCTCCAGCACCACGTACATCCAGCGCAGCAGGCGGCTCTGCACCTGCGGCTGGCCCACCGCCAGGCCATAGGCCTGGTGCAGCAGGTCGCGGGTGCGGCTTTCGAACCCCGAGCCGAGCCCGCGCAGGCGTCCGCTGATGGCGAACAGCACCTGTTCGCGCAGGTCCTGCTCCAGGCGGCTCCACAGCCAGCGACTGTTGGGCGGCAGGATGATCGCGCCGGCGGCGGCGCACACCAGCATGCCGATGATCATGCCGAGGTAGTCGTTGACGTAGGTGTAGGGGTTGTAGACGGTCAGGTTGTTCGGCACCGAGCCGATGGCGAAGAACACCAGCAGGCCGATCCCGTAGCCGGCGTAGGCCGGGCGCGAGGCGAGGAAGGCACCGAGCGCCAGCACCGGCGCGAGGACCAGGCACAGCAAGGCGAAACCGTCGATCCAAGGGAACACGAAGAAGGTCTCGAAGAAGCCGACGAAGGCACCGAACAAGGTGCCACAGGCCATCTGGAAGGACAGGCGCTTGGGGTTCGGCGAGGCCGCCGAGAGGCCCACGGTGACCGTGGCGATCAGGGTCATCATGCCGCCGCTGGGCCAGTCGCTGAGCAACCAGAAACTGCCGAGCAACAGCAGCACCGCCGCGGCCCGCACCCCGGCGGCGGCCGACACCAGCCAACTGGTCTGGGCCACGTAGGGCTCGTCCCACTGCTCGCGCTCGTGGTTGTGCGCGGCCAGCGAGGCGTGGGTCTCGGCGTAGCTGTGCATGTCGTCGACGAAGCGATAGAGCAGTTCGTAGGCGGTGTGGAAATCCAGCAGGTCGGACTCGCTCGGCGCGGTCTCCTCATAGGCCGCACGCAGGGCGCGGACCTGCGCCGGCAGGCCTTCCTTGTAGACGGCCAGCTCCAGGGTCAGGCGCAGGGCGTCGGCATCGGTGAGGGCGCGGCCGACATAAGGGTCGAGCAGCTCGGCGAGGGTCTTCAGCCCCGGCTCGATGGCCCCGACGATCTGCAACGGGCCGCGCAGGCGCAGACGCTCCAGCAACTGGTGCAGGGCGTTGTAGCGCGTGGTGATGGCCATGAACTCGCTGTTCATGCGCACCAGGCGTCCGCTGCGCCGGCGCATGTGCGGGTCCTCGAAGGCGGTGACGCTGCGCAGGCTCTCCAGGCCCACCGCCTCGGCGATGAAGCGCACGTTGCTGCTCTCCAGGCGGTCGCGCTGGCTGTCGCCGCGCAGGCCTTCCACCACCACCCCGGCGAACACGCCGAAACGCTGGTACAGGGCGTTGCGCATCGCCGCACTGGCCGACTGCGGCAGGATCGCGGCACTGACCATGGTCGAGACGAAGATCCCCAGGCCGATCTCCAGCACCCGCCACACCGCCGCCATGAAGGCCTGCTGCGGCTGGTCGAGCACCGGCAGGCCGATCATCGCCGCGGTGTAGCCGGCGAGGACGAAGCCGTAGGCGCGGAAGGTGCGGTAGCGCATGGCCCCGGCCGAGCACAGGCCGACCCACAGCGCCAGGCTGGGCAGGAACAGCTCGGTGTTCTGCGGGAACACGGCGATCAGCGCGACCATCATCGCCGAGCCCGCCAGGGTCCCGAGGACGCGGTAGAAGCTCTTGGCGAACACGTGTCCGCTTTGCGGCTGCATGACGATGAACACGGTGATCATCGCCGTGCGCGGCTGCGGCAGTTCCAGGCGCATGGCCAGCCACAGGGTGACGAAGGCGGCGGTCAGCACCTTGAAGATGTAGACCCAGGTCACCCCGTCGGTGCGCGCCCACTCGAGAAAGCCGCGGCGCCACTCCAGGGAGGCGAGCCAGCGGAAGGGCAAAGCCAGTGCGTTCATTGGGCGTGGCCGGGTTGGTCGAAGATCGCCAGGGTTTTCGGGGTGGGCGGTGCGACCTCGCGCTCGGCGTCAGGCACGTCGGCGCCGGCACCGAGGCCGCCGCCCAGGGCGGTGACCAGCCCGGCATGGGCACTCAGGCGCGCGGCCTGGACCTGCTGCTCGATCATCTGCTGCTTGAACAGCAGGGTCTGCGCGTTGAGCACGTTGAGGTAGTCGGTGAGGCCGCGCTGGAAGGCGATCATGGCGATGTCACAGGTCTTCTGCGCCGACGCCACGGACTCGGCGGCGAAGTGCGCCTGGGCCTGCATCGACTCGCGGCGGATCAACTGGTCGGAGATGCCCTTGAGCGCCTCGACCACGGTCTGGTTGTAGCGCGCCACGGCGATGTCGTAGCCGGCCGAGGCGACGCCGAGCTGCGAGCGCAGCCGGCCGCCGTCGAAGATCGGCAGGCTGATGGCCGGGCCGACGTTGTAGTTGAACTTGCGTCCGGTGAGGAATTCCAGCGGGCCGCCGCCGGTGGCCATGAAGCCGAGGCCGCCGACCAGGTCGACGTTGGGGAAGAAGCCGGCATGGGCGACGTCGATGCCACGGGCCTGGGCCGCCACCTGCCAGCGGCTGGCGACCACGTCCGGGCGCTGGCCGACCAGCTCGGCCGGCAGGGCCGAGGGCAGTTTCAGCGGGGCGCCGAGGGACAGTTGCGGACGCTGCAGTTGCGCGCCCTCCCCCGGGCCCTTGCCGGCCAGGGCGGCCAGCTGGTTGCGCGCCAGGGCGATTTCCTCGTCGAGGGCATCGAGCTGGCGGTGGGTTTCCGGCAGCGGGGTCTGCGCCTGGCTGACCTCGAAATGGCTGCCGATGCCACCGGCCAGGCGGCGTTCGGCCAGGGCGAGGATTTGCTCCTGCTGGGCCAGCTCGGCCTTGACCACATCGCGCTGGGCAAAGTGCAGGGACAGCTGGATGTACACGCGGACCACGTTGTTCTGCAGTTCCAGCTGGGCCTGGCGGGCCTGGGCCACGCTCAGGTGGGCCAGGTCCACGGCCTGCTCGCTGGCGTTCTCCTCGCGGCCCCAGAGGTCGAGGGCGTAGCGAAAGCCCAGGGCAGCGTTGTTGTCCCAGGTGTTGGCGCCGGACAGCGCGCCGGGGCCGTAGAACTGGTCTTCCGGCCAGTTGTGGCGCTTGAGGGTGGCGTCGCCGTTGACCTGGAGCTTTTCCGCCGACTCGACCACGCCGGCCATGGCCCTGGCCTCGCGCACCCGCGCCGCGGCCATGGCCAGGGTCGGGCTGCCGGCCAGGGCCAGGCTCATCCAGCGGTCCAGTTGTGGATCGCGGTAGGCCTGCCACCACTGCTGCTGCGGCCAATGGGCGTCGCGAGCGGCGTCGGCGATGGCCGCGTCGGTGGTCAGGGTATTGGCTTGCAGCGTCTTGCTTTGCGGGGCGATGCCCCAGGTTCCGATACAGCCGCTCAAGGTCAAGCTAAGGGCACAGGCACTGAGCGCATTCAGCGCTCTGATGATGCGACGCGGCACAGCTGCGAATTCCCGACGTAGGTGGAGGAGGCCGGGCAATTCTAGGGGGCCGCCGCAGTGGCGATAAGCGTGCTTTCCTGCGAATCTTTGTTACCGATTCAGCGATAATCCGGCTTTAGTCTGACGACCCAGGCTGTTACTTCGTGTCACAATTCTGTCGTCTTCTTTGAGAGCGCCCCATGGACACCCTGCAAAACATGCGTGCTTTCAGTTGCGTGGCCCAGGTCGGCAGTTTCACCGCCGCCGCCGTGCAACTGGATACGACCACCGCGAACGTCTCGCGGGCGGTTTCCAACCTGGAAGCACACCTGCAAACCCGCCTGCTCAACCGCACCACCCGGCGCATCGCCCTGACCGAGGCCGGCAAGCGCTACCTGATGCGCTGCGAGCAGATCCTCACCTACGTCGAGGAAGCCGAGGCCGAGGCCAGCGATGCCCACGCCCGCCCGGCCGGGCAACTGAAAGTGCATTCGATGACCGGCGTCGGCCAGCACTTCGTCATCGACGCCATCGCCCGCTACCGCCAGACCCACCCGGACGTCACCTTCGACCTGACCATGGCCAACCGCGTGCCGGACCTGCTGGACGAGGGCTACGACGTGTCCATCGTGCTCGCCACCGAGCTGCCGGACTCCGGCTTCGTCTCGCAGCGCCTGGGCATCACCTACAGCATCGTCTGCGCCTCGCCCGAGTACGTGGCCCAGCACGGCATCGCGCAGAAGCCCTCGGACCTGCTCAAGCATGCCTGCCTGCGCATGGTCAGCCCGGTGATTCCGCTGGAGAAGTGGCTGTTCGACGGTCCGGAAGGCCAGGAGGTGGTGAACATCACCCAGGCGCCGTTCCAGGTGAACTCCGCCGACGCCATGAAAACCGCGATCCGCAGCGGCATGGGGGTCGGCGTGCTGCCGATCTACTCGGCCATCGACGGCCTGCGCGACGGCAGCCTGGTGCGGGTGATGCCGGAATACCGCCTGCAGGAGCTGAACCTCTACGCGATCTACCCATCGCGGCAGTACCTCGACGCCAAGATCAAGACCTGGGTCGAGTACCTGCGCAACTCGCTGCCGGAAATCCTCGCTGCCCACGAGGCCGACCTGAAGACCCACGAGCTGCGCGTGGCCAACTAAATCTTTGTGCCGGGCGCCGGGAGAATGATAGGTTGCTACCCATTCTCCCCCGCCCCGCAGAGATTTCGCCGATGAAAAAGACGGTACTGGCCTTCAGCCGCATCACCCCGCCCATGGCCGAGCGCCTGCAGCAAGACTTCAACGTCATCGTTCCCAATCCGAAGCACGGCGATATCGCCGCCCAGTTCGACGAAGCCCTGCCCGAGGCCCATGGCCTGATCGGTGCTGGCCGCAAGCTGGGTGAAGCGCAGCTGCATGGCGCGCTGAAGCTGGAAGTGGTGTCCAGCGTCTCGGTGGGCTACGACAACTATGACGTGGCCTACCTGACCCAACGCGGCATCGCTTTGACCAACACCCCCGACGTGCTCACCGAAAGCACCGCCGACCTGGGCTTCAGCCTGATCATGAGCAGCGCCCGCCGGGTCGCCGAGCTGGATGCCTGGACCAAGGCCGGCAACTGGAAGGCCACCGTGGCCCCCTCGCACTTCGGTGCCGACGTGCATGGCAAGACCCTGGGCATCGTCGGCCTCGGCAATATCGGTGCGGCGGTGGCCCGGCGCGGGCGCTTCGGCTTCAACATGCCGATCCTGTACAGCGGCAACAGCCGCAAGCCCGAGCTGGAACAGGAACTGGGCGCGCGCTACGTGAGCCTGGAGCAGTTGCTGGCCGAGGCAGACTTCGTCTGCCTGGTGGTGCCGTTGAGCGCCCACACCCATCACCTGATCGGCACCGAGCAGCTCAGGCAGATGAAGCGCAGCGCTTTCCTGATCAACATCTCCCGTGGTCCGGTGGTGGACGAAGCGGCGCTGGTCGAGGCGCTGAAGGACGGCACCATTCGCGGCGCGGGCCTGGATGTCTACGAGAAGGAGCCGCTGAGCGAGTCGCCGCTGTTCGCGCTGAGCAATGCGGTGACCCTGCCGCATGTCGGCTCGGCCACTGCCGAGACCCGCGAGGCCATGGCCAACCGGGCGATCGACAACCTGCGCGCGGCACTGCTCGGTGAGCGGCCGCGGGACCTGGTCAATCCGCAGGTCTGGAAGTAAGTCCATTGGGGCTGCTTTGCAGCCCTTCGCGAGCAAGCTCGCTCCCACGGTCCAGTGTGGGAGCGAGCTTGCTCGCGAAGGGCCGCAAAGCGGCCCCAAAACCATGCCACGCGGCCCCACCCACCTCAGCACAGCCTCAGCATTCACGGCTTTCGGCCGCGGCTTCCTGAACACCAGCACATTCCCCGCCATCACCAGCACCAGCCCGGCCAGTGCCGGCGCCGTCCACTGGTAGCCCTCCACCAGCGCCGACACGTTCAGCGCCACCAGCGGGAACAGCACGGTGCAATAGGCGGCACGTTCCGGCCCCATGCGCCCGACCAGGGTCAGGTAGGCGGTGAAGGCGATCACCGAACCCGGAATCGCCAGGTACAGCAGCGAGCCGAGGTACTGCCCGCTCCAGTCCATGCCGAACGGCACCCCGCGCACCAGGCAGTACAGCCCGAGCATCGTCGCGCCATACAGCATGCCCCAGGCATTGGTGGTCATCGGGCGCAGCCCGGCCTTCTGCTGCACGCTGGAGAGCATGTTGCCGGCGGAGAAGCACAGCGTGCCGGCCAGGCCCAGGCCAAGGCCCATCAAGGTCTCGTGGCTGGCGCCCTGCCCGGCCAGTTCCGGCCAGAACAGCAGCCCCAGCCCGGACAGCCCCAGGGCCCCGCCGAGCAGCACGTTCGTGGCGATCTTCTGGCCGAAGAACAGCCGCGCATTCAGCGCGTTCCACAGGGTCGCGGTGGAGAACACCACGGCGATCAGGCCGGTGGTGACCCACTGGCTGGCGGTCAGGAAGCACATGAAGTTCAGGCAGAACAGGCACAGGCCCTGGGCCACGCAGACCAGGTGCCCGCGGCGGTCCATCGGCTGCAGCTTGCGGCTGAGCAGGAGGAAGGCGAACAGCACCAGCGCCGCCAGAGCGAAGCGGTAGACGATGGACACGGGAATGGCGACCACGCCCAGTTGCAGTTTCAGGGCGATCCAGGTGGTACCCCAGATCAGGACGGTGAGCAGATACAGCGACAGGTTCATGGCAAGCCTCCCAGGTTGGCCACCAGTCTCGACCCACGCCCGTCGCCCGCGCTTGCACAAACCTGCGCTTTTCTCGCGGCAGTCGATGTAAGAGCCGTCCTACGGGCGTAGGATGGCGTCGGAGGTAGCCACCATGACCGCGCTCGACCAACTGCAGGTGTTCAAGTCACTGAACGATTCGCCCCACGCTCGCCTGGAACACAGCGCGCAGCTCGGCGAAGGCCTGGCCGCGGCCCTGTGGAGCAACCGCCACGACGCCCGCGACTACGAGGCGCCCAGCCATCACACGCTGTCGTGCTATATCGCCGACGGCACCGGCACCTACCGCCGCGACCGCCCGGACAACAAGGGCGCACCGGACAAGCTCTGCGTGATTCCGGCGGGCAGTCCGTCGCACTGGATCATCAACGGCAGCATCCGCCTGGCCCATGTGTACATCAGCCAGGCGCAGTTCGCCCTGGGCTGCGTCAGCCTGCTGGACCGCGAGCCACGGGAGTTGCAGTTGCGCGAGGCGACCTTCATCGACGACCCGCAGCAGACCCGGCGCTTTCGCCAGCTGATCGCCCTGAACTGGGACGAGCCCGGCGAGCGCCTGCTGACCGGCAGCCTGGCCCACGAGATCCTCAGCCACGCGATCCTCAGCGAGGTGGGGGTACGCGATGGCCTGCGGCTCAAGGGCGGACTGGCGAGCTGGCAACGGCGGCGCCTGGCGGAATACATCGATACCCACCTGGAGCAGCCGCTGGAGGTGAGTGAACTGGCGGGGCTGTGCAGCCTGTCCGAATACCATTTCGCGCGGATGTTCCGCGCAAGCTTCGGCCTGGCGCCACACCAGTACGTGCTGGCACGGCGCCTGGCCAGGGCCCGGCAGTTGCTGAGCGGCGGCGAACTGCCGCTGGGCGAGGTGGCACTGGCCTGCGGGTTCGCCAGTGCCAGTCATTTCAGCAACCGCTTCCGCCAGGCGCTGGGGGCTACGCCGGGGGCGTACCGGCTGGCACTTCGCGGGTGATCTTTCGGCCTTCATCGCTGGCAAGCCAGCTCCCACAGGTTTTGCGTCGAACAGAAGTTCTGTGTTTGACCCAGAACCTTGTGGGAGCTGGCTTGCCAGCGATAGGGCCCTGAAGATTACTGCAAGAATCAGAACTCCAGGGTGCTCGACAGGCTCACCTGCCGCGAATCGCCGATCGCCACGAAGTAGCGGTTCACCGCCGAGGTGTAGTAGGTCTTGTCGAACAGGTTCTTGATGTTCAACTGGAAGCGCACCTTGTGCTCGTCCAGTTTCGTCTCGTAGCTGGCGAAGGCATCGGCCACGGTGTACGACGGCAGGTCGAAGTCGTTGACCGGGTTGCCCGCCCGCTCGCCGACATAACGCGCCCCGGCGCCCATGCGCAGGCGATCGCCACCCAGCACGCTGCCGAAGTCATACACCGCCGACAGCGAACCGCTGTGTTTCGCCACGTTCTGCAGGCGATTGCCCTGGTAGTCCGGGTCCCTGGTCACTTGCGCGTCGGTGAAGGCATAGCTGCCCATCAGACTCCAGCGCTCGCTCAACTGGCCGCTGACATCCACTTCCAGGCCACGGGACTTCACCTCGCCCGCCGCGCTGTAGACAGTGTCACCGGTCGAGGTGTCGAAGTTGGACACCAGTACGTTGCGCTTGGTGATATCGAACAGCGCCACGGTGGCGCTGAGGGACTCCGGCAGGTCCAGCTTGGCGCCGATCTCCCAGGCCTTGCCTTCCTCCGGCGCGATGGCCGAATCCAGTACCAGGCCGCCAGTGAGCGGCGCGATGCTGGAGTTGGGCTTGAACGACTCGCTATAGCTGCCGTACAGCGACAGGGTGTCGTCGACCTTGTAGACCACCCCGGCATGCGGTACCCAGGCCTGGTCCTGGTTGTTGGTGTTGGCCGTGAACGGACGCCCGCGCCCGGCGTACTGGTCATAGGTCTGCCAGCGCGCGCCGGCCACCAGGATCCAGTGCTCGTCCAGGTGCAGCGAGTCCTGGAAGAACAGCGCGTCATTGCGCAGCTTGTCGGTCTGGGCACTGTCGCTGGCCCGCACGGTGGTGCCCTCGACCTCGCGACCATACACCGGGTTGAGGTAGCTGAAGGTACTGCGACTGGTCTGGCGGATCAGGTCGGAGCGGTAGATCTTGCGGTACTCGCTGTCGATGCCGAACAGCAGGTCGTTCTGCAGACCGCCGATCTGCACCTTGCCGTCGAAGCTGAGGGTGGCGAAGCGGTCGGTGCTGAGCGAGCCGTGGGTACCGTCGATGCTGCGGGTCAGGGTGCCACGGGTGGCGTTGACCCCGGTCACCCGCACCTGGCTGGCGTCGTAGGTCTCGCGGTTCCAGCTGTAGCCGAAGTGGGCCTTCCAGTCGTCGTTGAACTGGTGGTCGACTTCCACGCGGTACAGGTCCGAACGCCCTTCCATGTCGTTGAACGGCTCGTCCAGGCGACGCTCGGCCGGAATGTGCAGCGGACGGTTGGTGTTCGGGTCGATGGCGGTGCCACGGTCGAACGGGTAGACGAACTCGCGGTGCTCGTAGGCCAGCTGCACCTGGGTGTTCTCGCCATACCAGGCCAGCGACGGTGCCACCAGCGACTCGCGGTGCACGCCGTAGTTGCGCCAGTAGTCTTCGTCCTCGTGGTCCAGCACCAGGCGATAGGCCAGGCCGCTGTCGCCCAGCGCACCGGTGCTGTCGAGGCCGCCACCGCTGCCGTTCTTGCCTTCGCCGTAGGTCGAGCCGCGCAGGTTGAGGGCGTTGTAGCTCTGCAGTTGCGGGCGCTTGCTGACCACGTTGATGACTCCGCCCGGATCCTGGATGCCGTACAGCAGCGACGCCGGCCCCTTGAGCACTTCGACCCGCTCGGTGGTGGCGTTGAGGCTGCGGCCCTGCACGATGGGCATGCCGTCGCGCATGATCGAGCCGTCGCGGTTGTCGCCGAAGCCGCGCTTCATCACGGTGTCGGAGGTGCCGCCGAAGTTGTTGCCCTGGGTGATGCCGCTGACGTTGTACAGGGCGTCGTCGAGGTTGCGCGGGGTCTGGTCCTTGAGGACCTGCTCCGGCACCACGTTGATCGCCTGGGGGATCTCCATGCTCGACGCCGAGCCGCGCATGATCGAGGTGGCCTCCGGCTGGCGGTAGCTGCCGACGCCGTCTGCCTGCGAAGTGATGCTGGTGGCATCGAGGTTCAGCGTGCCGGCATCACGGGCCAGGGGCTCCAGGGCCAGGGTGCGGGCGTTGATGCGGCGGTAGCCGAAGCCGGAATTCTGCAGCAGGCGTTGCAGGGCCTGCTCGGCGCTGAGGCGTCCGCTGAGGGCCGGCGCCTGCAGGCGCGGCAGGTCGACGGTGTAGACCACGCTGAGGCCGGTGATCCGGCTGAACTCGCTGAGCGCCTGGGGCAGCGGCCTGGCCGCGAGGTCGAAGGCGTAGACCTGCTCGACCTGCTCCGCGGCATGGGCCGGAACCACGCCGGCGATCATCAGACCTGCCGCCATACCGATTGAAAGACTGTGAACCACCGCCGACCTTGCACGCATGCCGATGAACCTGTGAGAGAACCGTATTGATGCGAATAAATCGCACTTCCACTCACTACACGGATGCCGCGGCGAAGTACCTCACCTGTTTTTCAAAATATTTTTTCAGCGCAGCAGGGTGACCCGGCCGAACAGGGTGTGGCGCTGGAATCCGGCCACCGCGCCGAGGGCATCGAGGGCCGCCAGCGGGTCGTTGCCGGGGAAGCTGCCGCTGACCTTGCGCGCCGCGAGATCGCCGTCCAGCAGCAGGATGCGTCCCGGGTAATAGCGGGCCAGGTCGTCCACCACCTGGCCCAGCGGCACCTGGTAGTAGTTCAGCCAGCCCTGGCGCCAGGCCAGGCGGCTTTCGCTGTCGACGCCGTGCACGCTGCCGGCGCTGCCGTCGTGGTAGGCCACCTGCTGGTTGGCCGTGAGGACCTGCTGCGGCTGGCCCTCGGCCGCGGTGACCCCGACCCGCCCGGAGAGCACGGTGACCTCTGCCCCGCTGCCCTGCCGGCGTACCTCGAAGCGCGTCCCCAGCACTTCGGTGCGCCCGCCGTCGGCCTCGACGATGAAGGGCTGGCCGGTATGGGTGACCTGGAAGAACACCGCGCCACGCAGTATTTCGACCCGCCGCTGGCCATGGCTGAAGTCGACGCGGATGGCGGTGTCGGCATCCAGCAGCAGTTGCGAGTCGTCGGCCAGGGTCACCTCGCGGACCTGCCCGACCGCGGCCACATGGTCAGCCCCCAGGTCACGCAGCCAGTCCGCCGGATGCCAGCCACCGCCGATGCCGAGCATCAGCAGCAGCGAAGCGGCCACGGCCAGGCCACCCAGCCTGCGCCAGGGCGACGAGGCCGGACGGTCCATGGCACGCAGGTAGGCCTGCAGCGCGGCGTCCTCCTCGCTGGCCAGGCGCAGCGCCGGTGCCTCGCTGAGCCGCCACAGGTCCTGCGCCTCGCGGTAGGCCTGGCCGTGCGCCGGATCGCTGAGCAGCCAGCGCTTGAACGCCGCGCCGTCGGCCAGCGCTGGCTGGCCGTTGATACGGGTCAGCCAGTCCAGTGCGGTCTGCTGCTGTTCGGGACGGATCGGGGCGTTCATCGCGGCGCGCTTCCTGGCTTGCGGGAATCCTCGGGTTCCACGGCGATGCTCGCCTTGCAGACCTCGAGGGCGCGCATCATATGTTTTTCCACCGCACTTTGGGACAGGTTCATGACCTTGGCGATCTCGCCGTAGGTGCGCCCGTGGATGCGGTTGAGCAGGAAGATGTGCCGGGTCCGCTCGGGCAGCTCGCGCAGCGCCGCCTCGATCCGGCGCAGGTCGCTGCCGGCCTCGAGGGCCGCCTGGGGCTCGCTGTCCAGCGACGGTTCCAGCGCTTCGGGCAGGCTGTCGTTGACCCGCTCGCGCGCGCCCTCGCTGCGCAGGTGGTCGATGGCGATGTTGCCGGCGCAGCGCATCAGGTAGCTGTCCAGCGCTTCGATCTCCACCTGCGGCCGGCGCCAGAAGCGCAGGAACAGGTCCTGCACCAGGTCGGCCGCGGTCGCCCGGCAGCCGACCCGCCGGCTCACCAGGCTTTCCATGCGCCCGCGCTGGGCGAGGAACACCTGGAGGAAGCGGGCCCGGGCCGGGGCATCGCCGGGCGGCAGGTCGAGGGGTTCGTTCATCGCGTCAGATCAGCCCCAAGGCGGAAAAGGGCGCCAGCACCAGGCCGGCCAGTGCCAGGCCGAGCAGCCAGCGCGGCCGGTAGGGCAGGCAGAACACCCACAGGCACAGGCCGGCCATGAGCACGCCGAAGAACTCGGCCAGGCCCACGGCCCAGCCACGCTGGTTCATCGCCACGGCCAGGGCCAGGGCCCACAGCAGCCAGCCCGCGCTGCGCAGGCCGCGTAATTGGTGGGGACCCGGCTTGCGCCCCAGCAGCTCGCTGAAGTGCTTGTCCATGGCCAGGCACAAGGCCGCGGATCCGGCGAAGGCGAACAGCGCGACAGCCAGCATCAGCGTGCCTGCGCTTCAGTGTTCGGCGCTGCCGCCTTGGCCGGCCTGGCCCCACGCCTGGGCGCCGACACCGGCGCGCGCAGCATCTTGCCGGCGACCCAGGCGAGGAACAGGCCGCAACCGAGGGCAGTGAGGTCGAAGCCGGCCATGGCCCAGTCACCGGCCGGCAGGGCATGCTGCAGGCCCTGGTCGGTGGTCAGGGCGTTGAGCAGCGGTACGCTGGCCCAGAGCAGTGCCGCCAGCGCCAGTTGCTCGCCCCAGGCACGTCGCCCCGGACGCAGCAGCGCATGCACCAGGGCCGTCAGCCAGACGCCGAAGAACACGTTGATCTCCCAGCCGGCACGCCCGTCCAGGGCCACCGGCAACAGGCGATTGGCCCAGAAGAAGCCGACCACGGCGAGCAGCAGGCCGCTCATGCTGGCGATGTTCAGGACTTCCACCAGGCGCAGCTCGAACGGCTGGGTCCCGCTCTTCGCGTGCTTGAGCTGGCGCTTGCCGAGCCACATCACCAGGCCGGTGCCGATCACCGCGGTGCCGGCCAGGCCGAAGAAGAAATACAGCCAGCGCAGCAGCGGCCCGGCGAAGGTGGCCATGTGCAGGCCATAGAAGCCACCGCCGATGATCCCCGGCACATGCTCGGGGCGCTCGGTCCAGGCCAGGCTGCCGTCGGCGGCGTCGTAGCGCCAGCCCACGCCGCGGCGCACGGCGATGCGTTCGTGACCGTCGGGCAGGAACAGCACCTGCGCCGTGCGGTCGCCCGGACGCTGCACATCGACCCAGATCACCCGCGCCTGCGGCGCCTGCTCCAGCACCTTGGCGTACAGCTGCGGGAAGGCCGGCAGCGGGACTTTTTCACCGGACGCCTGGATGTCCTGCCGCGGGCTGAACACGTCGTTGAAGAACGCGTTCTGGTCGCCGCCGTAGCTGGCGAGAATGCTCGCCGGCATGACCATGTACATGAAGATCACCAGGCTGCTGTAGCTGATCATCAGGTGGAACGGCAGCACCAGCACGCCGATCGCGTTGTGGCCGTCGAGCCAGGAGCGCTGGCCCTTGCCGGGACGGAAGGTGAAGAACTCCTTGAAGAGCTTCTTGTGGGTGATGATCCCGGTGACCAGGCCGACCAGCATCATCAGCGCGGCGAAGGTCGCCAGCCAGCGGCCCCAGGGATAGGGCATCTGCAGCTCGAAATGGAAGCGGTAGAAGAACTCGCCGCCACGGCTGGCACGGGCGTGGATTTCCTCGCCGGTCTGGGCGTCGAGGGTCTTGCGGGTGAAGCCGCGCGGACCGTCGCCGCCTCGCCAGCCCACGCCGATGCCGGGCGTGCGCTCGTCCGGCAACTCGATGAACCAGCTCGAGGCATCGGCGGCGTGGCGCTGCAGGTAGTCCTGCGCCCGGGCCAGGCTGGTGGCGGTGTCCAGCGTGCGCAAGGGGATTTCCGGCTGGCTCCAGCGGGTGATCTCGGGCTTGAAGTAGGACATCGTCCCGGTCAGGAAGATGGCGAACAGCAGCCAGCCGAAGATCAGCCCGGCCCAGGTGTGCAACCAGGCCATCGCCTGGCGGAAGCCCTCTTTCATGAATGGTTCATCCAGTACGTGACGCCATTGATCGCCGCCAATGCCAGCCCCGGCAACAGAATGCCCAGCCAGGCCCGGGTCGCGCTGCGCGCGGCGAAGGCCCAGATGAAGGCCGCGAGGTAGAACAGGAAGGCGCTCATCATGCCGGTCAGCACCGCCTCGACCCGTGGCAACGGCAGCAACAGGCCCAGGCAGACGCTGGCCATGGCGGCCAGCAGGTAGCCGCCCAGCAGCGCCGCGAGGCAGCGGGAGACCACGGCCAGGCGGTAACTCAGGGGCAGGCCGACGGCTTTGCTGTTCATGAGGCGGAACTGTCCACGGCGGAAAGGGCCGATAATATAAATGATAAGGATTCTCACACGCAAAACTGTCTGACGAGCCGGTGGTCATTGTCCGATTGCCGACGTCGACTTTTACCCCATACAATGCGAACAATTCTTATTCTTTTGCGCATCCCGGCGCCGGAGTGTTCAGGTGCCCAGCGCCCCTCCCGTTCTCTCGACTTCGGTGGAAGGCCTCTACCACGCCCATCATCACTGGCTGACCGGCTGGCTGCGGCGACGCCTGGGTTGCCCGGAGAATGCCGCGGACCTGGCCCAGGACACCTTCATGCGCCTGCTCCAGGCCCGCGAGGCACCGGCCCCGAACGAGCCGCGGGCGTTCCTCACCACGGTGGCCAAGCGGGTGCTGTTCAACCACTACCGCCGCCAGGAGCTGGAGCGCGCCTACCTGCAGGCGCTGGCGCAACTGCCGGAAGAGGTGGCGCCGTCGGAAGAACAGCGGGCGATCCTCTTCGAGACCCTGCTGGAGCTTGATCGCCTGCTCGACGGCTTGCCGCAACAGGTCAAGCGCGCCTTCCTGCTGGCCCAGGTCGATGGCCTGACCTACAACGAAATCGCCGCGCAGCTGGGCATCTCCCTGGCCACGGTGAAACGTCATCTGAACAAGGCGGCCATGCGCTGTTACTTCGCCCTGTGAACCACGACGCCCCTGCCTTTTCCCCGCGCGTGGCCGAACAGGCCGTGCATTGGCTGATCGAGCTCCAGGGCGGCACCCTCGATCCGCGCCAGCAGCTGGCGATGGAGCGCTGGTTGCAGGCCAGCGAAGAGCACCGCCAGGCCTGGGCACATATCCAGCGGGTCAACCAGCGCTTGAGCGGGTTGTCGTCGCCACTGGCCCACGCCACCTTGCAGGCACCGGCCTCGGCCGGTCGTCGTCGTGCCCTGAAGATGCTGGTGCTGCTCGGTGCCGGCAGTGCCGTGGGCCTGGGCATGCACGCCGGCGACAGCCTGCCGCCGCTGCTGGCGGACTACCGCAGCCCGCTGGGGCAACGGCGGCAGATGCGCCTGGACGACGGCAGCCGGTTGCACCTGAACACCGCCAGCGCCGCCGACGTGCGCTTCACTGACGGGCAGCGCCTGGTGCACCTGCTCGACGGCGAGCTGCTGCTCGAAGTGGCCGAGGATCGCCGGCCACTGCGGGTGCAGACCCGGGACGGCCTGCTGGAGTTGTCCGCCGGCCGTTTCAATGTCCGCCAGTGGCCAGGCCACAGCGGCGTGGCGGTGTTCCAGGGGCGTGCGAGCCTGGACGCGGAAGTGCTGGAGAGCGGCCACCAGGCCCGTTTCGACGATTCCGGCTGGAGCGTGCGCACGCCACTGGACGCCAACAGCGGCGCCTGGGTCGACGGCATGCTGGTGGCGGCGCACATGCCCCTGGCGGAGTTTCTCGAGGAGCTGGGACGCTACCGCCGCGGACAGCTCAATTGCGATCCCGGCGTGGCCCGGTTGCTGGTCTCGGGGAGTTATCCACTGGCCGACAGCGAGCGCATCCTCGACCTGCTCGAAGTGGCGCTGCCGGTGAAGGTGAAGCGCTTTACCCGCTACTGGGTGACGGTGCAGGCCAGGGCCTGACGAGGCTCGAAAATCCAGCAAGAAATTATTTTCAAATCCCGTGAGCCGTTTTCCCCGCCTCGCGTGACAGAGCAGACAGAACCCTTCCTTTCCGCTCTTCTCAAGGATCCTGCAATGCCCTTCCGACCGAGCCCCCTGGCCCTGGCCATGCTGTTGACCTTCGCCGCCATCACCCCGCTGCACGCCGCCGACGCGCCGGCACGCACCTACCAGATCGCACCGATGTCGCTGGAAAGCGCCCTGAACCAGTTCGGCCGCGACAGCGGCGTGCTGATCTCGTTCGGCTCGGAAGTCACCCAGGGCCTGCAGAGCCGTGGCCTGAACGGCAGCTTCACTCCGGCCCGGGGCCTCGCCGAACTGCTCCAGGGCACCGGCCTGGAGGCCCGCGCCGAGGGCGACAATGCCTTCAGCCTGCAGCCGCTGAGCCAGGCCGCCAACGCCCCGGTCGAGCTGAGTGCCTCCAGCGTGGTCGGCGACTGGCTCGGCGACGCGCAACAGGACAACGTCTTCGAGCACGCCGGCGCGCGCGACGTGATCCGCCGCGAGGAATTCGAACGCACCGGCGCCAGCAGCGCGCGCGAAGTGCTCAACCGCATCCCCGGCGTCAACGCTCCGGAAAACAATGGCACCGGCAGCCACGACATGGCGCTGAACTTCGGCATCCGCGGTCTCAACCCACGCCTGGCCTCGCGCTCGACGGTGCTGATGGACGGCATTCCGGTGCCCTTCGCCCCGTATGGCCAGCCGCAGCTGTCGTTCGCCCCGATCAGCCTCGGCAACATGGACGCCGTGGACGTGGTCCGCGGTGGTGGCGCAGTGCGCTACGGCCCGCAGAACGTCGGTGGCATCGTCAACTTCGTGACCCGGGCGATCCCCGACGAACCGACGGTCAAGGCCGGCCTGCAGACCCAGACCAGCCCCTCGTCCAGCCATGACGGCTTCAAGAGCAGCGCCAACCTGCTCGCCGGCGGCACCGCCGACAACGGCCTCGGCGGCGCCCTGCTGTACTCCGGCAGCCGTGGCGGCGACTGGCGCGAGCACAGCGACACGCAGATCGACGACCTGATCCTCAAGGGCAAGCTGCAGATCGACGAGGCCAACAGCCTGCACGCCATGGCCCAGTACTACGAGGGCGAAGCGCAGATGCCCGGCGGCCTGAGCGTGGCCGACTACAAGGCCGACCCCTACCAGTCGACCCGCCTGGTCGACGAGTTCTGGGGACGCCGGACGATGCTCAACGCCGGCTACGACTACAAGGACGGCGAGCGCCAGTTCAGCGTCAACAGCTTCTTCACCAAGACCCTGCGCAGCGGCTACCTGCGCCAGGGCAGCTCCATCTCGCTGTCGCCGCGGGAGTACTGGGTACGCGGCATCGAGACCCGCTTCACCCAGGGCTTCGCCCTGGGCGAGAGCCATCACGAAGTCGGGCTCGGCTACCGCTACGTCAACGAGGCCGGGCACGAACTGCGCTTCATGGAAGCGGTCAGCGCCAATCGCCTGCCAAGCACCTCGAGCCGCAACGACCGCGACACCCGCGGCGCCACCGAAGCCCACGCACTGTTCCTCGACGACCGCATCGACATCGGCCAGTGGACCCTCACCCCGGGCATCCGCTACGAGATGATCGACTCGCGGCAGAACAACAACCTCACCGGCAAGGACTACCAGGGCAGCTACAACACCGCCCTGCCGGCGCTGAACGTGATGTACCACCTGACCGACAGCTGGAACCTCTACGCCAACACCGAAGGCTCGTTCGGCAGCGTGCAGTACAGCCAGATGCCGAACCGGGTCGACCAGGGCGAAGTGAAGCCGGAGAAGGCGCGCACCTGGGAAATCGGCACCCGCTACGATAACGGCAACTTGCAGGCAGAAGCCGGCCTGTTCCTCATCAACTTCGACAACCAGTACGAAAGCAACCAGACCAACGACAGCGTGATCGCCCGTGGCGAAACCCGCCACCAGGGTGTGGAGACCAGCGTCAAGTACGCCCTCGACGACGTCAGCCCGCTGCTGTCCGGTTTCGATGTGTACGCCAGCTACGCCTTCGTCGACGCGACCATCCGCGAGGACGGCGCGAACAAGGGCAACCGCGTGCCGTTCTCGTCGCGGCACAAGGGCACCCTGGGCGTGGGCTACAGCGAAGGGCCATGGAAGCTGAACCTGGACAGCACCTGGCAGAGCGACCAGTTCGCCGACAACGCCAACACCTCGCAGGAAAGTGCCGACGGCAGCACCGGACGGATCCCCGGCTACATGCTGTTCAGCAGCCGCGCGGCGTACGATTTCGGCCCGCAGCTGTCGAACCTGAACGTCGCGGTGGGGGTGAAGAACATCTTCAATCGCGAGTACTTCACCCGCTCGTTCGACGACAACAACAAGGGCAAGTACGTGGGTGAACCGCGCACGGTCTACTTGCAGACATCCGTGGCGTTCTGAGGATCACGCGATCCCTGTGGGAGCGGGTTCACCCGCGATGGGCCGCGAAGCGGCCCCAACCCGGGCGACTCATCTCCCTGATCCTAACCTTGTTTCCGGCCCATTTTGAAACAGAATATTTTTATTTTTTAGGGGGTTGAAATCCGCCGCGATCTGCCTGACCTTGTAGTCAAGAGGCAACGATTTCCCAGGCACCCCGCCTTCGTCGCCTCTCGCGAGCTAGCTGAATAAGGATTGGAATCATGCAAATCCAGGTCAACAGCGACAACCATATTCAAGGCAACATCCGGCTGGAGCAGTGGGTACGCAGCACGGTGGAAAGCACGCTCGAACGCTTTGACGACGGTGTCACCCGTGTCGAGGTTCACCTGCGGGACGAGAACGGCGACAAGCCCGGCCCGCATGACAAACGCTGCCAGATGGAGGCACGCCCCAAAGGCCATCACCCGATTTCCGTTACCCACAAGGCCGCCAGCCTGGAGCAGGCCGTCGAGGGTGCAGCACTGAAACTGAACAACGCCCTGGAACACTTCTACGGCAAGCTGCGCAGCAAACGCGCCGTCACCCAGCAACACCTCAGCGCCAATGACGCGCTGCTGCAGGAAGAATTCCTCGAACGCTTGGGCTGAACGATAAAACAGGTACGCAGACGGTAAACGACAAAGCCCCTGGCCATATGGCCAGGGGCTTTTTCTTTGTCTTCACCGGCCTCATCGCTGGCAAGCCAGCTCCCACAGGTCCAGCGGTGCATGTGGGTCACTGCGGGAGCTGGCTTGCCAGCGATGAGGCCCTGAAGAGCCCCCTCAATACTTCGGCAGGTTCTCCAGTTCCCCCGCCCGCTGCTTGGTCATGTCCACCTCGCAGCCCACGCCATTGAGCTGGTCGATGGTCCCACCCGTCATCGTGTAGTACATCGCGCAATTGGCATCGCGGTACGCCACCCACTTGCGCTGGGCATCGCGCAGCTTGTCCTTCTGCTCCTGCTCCAGGCTGCCCATGGCCTTCTTGTAGTTCTGGTTCAGGCGATCGTCCTGGCGCTTGAGTTCGGCGCCGGAGCATTCGCGCATGGCCGCCGTGGTGTTGGCGCCGTTCATGCACTGGCTGTAGCTGTCGGCCCGGGCCATCTGGCTGCTGCCGAGCAGTACCAGGGCCGCAGCAAGGATTCTGAGGTTCATCGGCTAACTCCATGTCGGGGTGAACGGGTTGGAAAGCTTACAGGGCAACAGGTTCCAGCAGGCAGGCGCGCATCACCTGCCCGCGCAGCCAGCGCTGCGCCGCATCACCTTCGCGACGCTCATGCCAGGCCTGCTGGAAAGCGAAGGCACGAATCGTCAGCGGCGGCGCAAAACAGCGTAGCCCACGGGGCGGGCGCAGCAGATTGCGCCGGGCGACGGTGAGGATCAGGTCGGTGCCGGCAAGCACTTCGGTGGCTGCCGTCCAGTGCGGCATGGCCAGGGCGACGCGGCGCTGCTCGCCCAGCGCGGCCAGGGCCAGGTCGATCTCGTTGTCGGCGCCGGGGCGCACCGCCACCAGCACATGGGGACGCGCCAGCCATTGCGCCAGGCTCAGGCCGCCACGGGCCGGCAGGCTGTCGCGATCGGCCAGGCAGGCAAAGCTTTCCTCGAACAGGTTTTCCGCGCGCAGCGGCGCCGCCAGGCTGGGAAAGACCCCGAGCGCCAGGTCGATCTCGCCGTCGAACAGCTGGCTGAGCATGGCCTCGCGACTGCCCTGGGTCACCACCAGGTCCACCTCCGGCGCCTCCGTGCGCAGGGTGCGCACCAGACGCGGCAAGACCACCCGCGCACCGTAGTCCGACATCGCCAGGCGAAAGCTGCGCCGCGCCCGCGCCGGATCGAAACCGGGACTGCCGAGCAGCCCGTCGAGCTGCTGCAGGGCCTCCTGCAGCGGCTGCGCCAGGGCCAGGGCGCGGGCGGTGGGTTGCAGGCGCCCACCACGGCGCACCAGCAGCGGGTCGGCGAAGATCTCGCGCAACTGCGCCAGGGCATGGCTGACCGCCGGCTGGCTGCGGTGCAGGCGCAACGCTGCGCGGGAGACATGCTGTTCGGCCAGCAAGGCGTGCAGGGTCAGCAGCAGGTTGAGGTCGATACGCCGCAGGTCATCCATATGACGAATAGTCCGTGTGCAGAATTCGAATTTCCATCCAGCGCGTGGATAACCAAGACTGCCTCATGCCTGCCCTGCGTATCAAGGAGTCCGCCATGAACCTCAATCTCGCCCCTGCCGTCGTGCTGCTGCCGCTGGTTGCCCTGCTCGCCGGTGCCGCCGTGCCGTTCCAGGCCGGCAGCAATGCCGCGCTCGGCCGCCTGCTCGGCCATCCGTCATGGGCCGCGCTGGTGTCGCTGTCGGTCAGCGTGCTGCTGGTGCTGCCAGCGCTGTGGCTGATGCGCGCGCCCTGGCCGCAACCGAGCGCACTGGCGTCAGCACCGTGGTGGGCGTGGTTCGGCGGCGTGGCCGGGGTGGCCTATATCACCGCGGCGCTGATCCTCACGCCGAAGCTGGGGGCCGCAGGCTTCATCGTCTGCGTGATCGCCGGGCAGGTACTGTCGTCGCTGGCGATCGACCAGTGGGGGTTGATGGGCCTGCCGGAACGCCCGGTGAACCTGGCCCGGCTGCTGGGGGTCGGGCTGATCGTGGTGGGGATGCTGGTGGTGCAGTGGGGGACCCGGTCCGGCCAGTAGGCGTCAGGCCGCCGTCGAACCGAAATCCCACGGCTGCAACGGCGGCAGGCCATGGGCCGCCCGCGCATCGTCGCAGCGCGGGTTGTGCTCGCCATGTTCCCAGGACGCATCGAACTCGCGGCAGGGGCTGGAACGCTGCTCGTACATGGTGCAGGCCACCGCCTTGCCCACCTCGCCGGACAGGGAGATGCAGCGCGTCGGCTTGGCATCGGTGCCGATCATCGCCACCCGGCTCGGGGTGATCTGCACCACCAGGTCGTCCGGTACGCAGCCGCCGGCCGAGGCGCACTCGCCCCAGAAGAAGGACACACGAAAATGCGCGCAGCAGGCGCCACAACTCAAGCAAGGATGGGTATCGGACATGATGTCGGGAGGGGGGGAAGAATTGTCGTTATGGGGAGAATCCCGTCGCCAATTCTATGCAACGGCACGCCGTTGAGAAGGGGGTGGAGAAAAGAAATATCGGCGCCCGACCGACGGAATGAAAAAAGCCCGAAGCGCCCGTATCACGGGAGCTTCGGGCTTTTTCGGCAGCGGCTTATGCCTTGACCGGCCTGGCGCTTTTCGGCGGCTCGATGCCGTCGGCGCGGAACATCTGGCGAATGCCGCGCACGGCCTGGCGGATGCGGTCCTGGTTCTCGATCAGGGCGAAGCGCACGTGGTCGTCGCCGTAGTCACCGAAACCGATGCCCGGCGACACGCAGACCTTGGCCTCGGCCAGCAGCTTCTTGGAGAACTCCAGGGAGCCGAGGTGCGCGTACTGCTCGGGGATCTTGGCCCAGACGTACATCGACGCCTTGGGGTTGTCGACCATCCAGCCGATCTCGTGCAGGCCCTTGACCAGCACGTTGCGGCGCTGGCGGTACTGCTCGGCGATGTCCAGCACGCACTGCTGGTCGCCCTCGAGGGCCGCGATGGCCGCGACCTGCAACGGCGTGAAGGTGCCGTAGTCGTGGTAGCTCTTGATCCGCGCCAGGGCACTGACCAGTTCCGGGTTGCCGACCATGAAGCCGATCCGCCAGCCAGCCATGTTGTAGCTCTTGGACAGGGTGAAGAACTCCACCGCGATGTCCTTGGCCCCCGGCACCTGCATGATCGACGGGGCTTTCCAGCCGTCGTAGACGATGTCGGCGTAGGCCAGGTCGTGGATCACCAGCACGCCATACTGCTTGGCCAGTTCCACCACCCGCTCGAAGAAGTCCAGCTCCACGCACTGCGACGTAGGGTTCGAGGGGAAGCCGAGGATCATCATCTTCGGTTTCGGAATGGATTCACGGATGGCCCGTTCCAGCTCGGCGAAGAAGTCCACGCCAGGGACCAGCGGCACCGAACGGACCTGGGCGCCGGCAATCACCGCGCCGTAGATATGGATCGGGTAGCTGGGGTTGGGCACCAGCACCGTGTCGCCGTGGTCCAGGGTGGCCAGCATCAGGTGCGCCAGGCCTTCCTTGGAGCCGATGGTGACGATGGCTTCGCTCTCCGGGTCGATCTCGACCTTGTAGCGCTCCTCGTACCAACGCGAGATCGCGCGGCGCAGACGGGGGATGCCTCGGGAAGTGGAATAGCCGTGGGTGTCCTCGCGCTGGGCGACCTGCACCAGCTTCTCGACGATGTGCGGCGGCGTGGCCCCGTCGGGGTTGCCCATGCTCAGGTCGATGATGTCCTCGCCACGACGGCGCGCGGCCATCTTGAGTTCGGCGGTGATGTTGAAGACGTAGGGGGGGAGACGATCGATGCGCGCGAAGCGGCGCGGCGAGCTGTGGTCGGCCATGCTTTCCTCGGAGACGTAAGCGCCCGGAACCGTCCGAGCGACGTTGGCCACTGCGGTGGCCGAGGCAGAAGATAGAACCGCCATGTCCTCGATGTAAAGCGATATTTCAAGATTCAAGCCTTAAGCTTCAAGCGGCAAGAAAGAGCAGTCCGCGCCGATGCTGCTTTTTGCTTGTGACTTGAAATCAAAAAGCCCCGAACCTCAGGGTCCGGGGCTTTCGAATAAAACCTGCAGAAAGAACGAGCAACAGCGTCGCGGCTCCTCTTGCAGCTTGAAGCTTGCAGCTCAGTGGATGTAGGTCATCAGCACTTCGGCCGGCGAACGGGTATCCACCGACATCATCACGCTCAGCGCGGTGATGGTGAAGATGGAGAACGCGAACACCTTGCGCGCCCACAGACGGTCATCCGTCACCTTGTTGCCGCGCCAGGCCATGTACAGCCAGTACAGGCCCATGGCGGCCGCGACAGCCAGGTAGCCCAGGCCCGCGTAGCCGCCGACGGTGAGCATCAGGGTCGCGACGAGGAACGCCACGATGTACCAGAGGATCTGCTTCTTCGCCGCCTGCACGCCACGGGCGACCGGCAGGACCGGGATCGACGCGGCGCGGTAGTCGTTGAAGCGGAAGATCGCGATGGCATACGAGTGCGGCATCTGCCACAGGCTGAACATCACCAGCAGGGTCAGCGCGGCCAGGTCGAACTGGCCGCTCACCGCGCAGTAGCCGATCACCGGCGGCATGGCACCGGACAGGCTGCCGACCAGGGTGCCGTGCACCGACTTGCGCTTCAGGTACAGGCTGTAGAAGCCGACGTAGATGACGAAGCCAATCAGACCGCACAGCGCCGCCAGGGCATTGGCCTTGAAGTACAGCAGGCCGAAGCCGGCGAGCCCGAGCAGGGTCGCGTAGGCCAGCGCCACGGGCGACGAGATCGCGCCCTGGACCATCGCGCGGTTCTTGGTGCGCTCCATCTTCACGTCGATGTCGCGGTCGATCCAGTTGTTGAAGACACAACCGGAGGCGACCACCAGCGACGTGCCGATCACCGTGGCGAGGAACAGCATGAAGTCGACATGCCCTTGCGCGGCGAGGAAGAACCCGCCCGCTACCGACAACACGTTGCCGAAAATGATTCCCGGCTTGGTGATTTGAATGTAGTGCTTGAGGGACATGTCGCCTTACCTCACTTCGCCATCATGCTGGTGTGGATGCTGAACATGATCCACAGCGACAGCCCCACCAGCAGCGCAATGACCAGCGCCGTGAACAGGAAGGACGTCACGCTGGAGCGTGCCGCTTTCGAGCTGTCCAGGTGCAGGAAGTAGTACAGGTGCACCACGATCTGGATCACTGCGAACGCAACGATGATCAGCAGGGTCATGTCCTTCGGCAGGGTCGGGTACATCACCAGGCCGAACGGAATGACGGTCAGGATCACCGACAGGATGAAGCCGATGGCGTACGACTTGACGCTGCCGTGGTTGGCTTCGTCGTGGCCGTGGCTGTTGTGTGCGTTAGCCATTTACAGAACTCCCATCAGGTACACGACGGTGAACACGCAGATCCAGACCACGTCCAGGAAGTGCCAGAACAGGCTCAGGCAGCTCATGCGGGTCTTGCTGGTGTTGGTGATGCCGTGCTTGTTGATCTGGTACATCAGGATCGCCATCCAGATCAGACCTGCGGTCACGTGCAGACCGTGGGTGCCGACCAGGGCGAAGAAGCCCGACAGGAAGCCGCTGCGGCTAGGGCCGAAGCCTTCGCTGATCAGCAGGTGGAACTCGTTGACTTCCATGCCGATGAAGCCGGCACCCAGCAGCCAGGTGATTGCCAGCCAGGCCAGCACGCCACCCTTGTTGCCTTTGTACATCTGCAGCATCGCGAAGCCGAAGGTGATACTGGAGAACAGCAGCAGCGCGGTCTCGCCCAGTACGTAGTTCAGTTCGAAGATGTCATGACCCGACGGGCCGCCGGCGAAGTTGCCGGACAGCACCGCGTAGGTGGCGAAGATCGACGCAAACAGGATGCAGTCGGTCATCAGGTACAGCCAGAAACCGAAGACGGTCATCTGGCTCGAGTCGTGGTGGTGGTCGTCATGCCCATGGTCGTGACCATGAGCATCTGCGTTGATTACATGACTGGACATTGATTAAACCCGCTCAAACGATTCGACACGTGCACCGGCAGGCGCACCAGTGGCCAGACCCAGGGCTTTCATGCGCTCACCTTCGATGCGCGCCACTTCCTCGGCCGGCACCATGTAGCCCTGGTCGTCACGCGCTGCGTGGCGAACGAAGACTGCAACGGTGGCGAACAGGCTCACACCGACCAGCCACCAGATGTGCCAGATGAAGGCAAAGCCGAAGATGGTCAGGAACAGGCCCATGAACACACCGGTGGAGGTGTTGTTCGGCATGTGGATCGCTTCGTACTTGGCCGGAACCTTGTACGCAACGCCGGCTTCCTTGGCTTCGTGCCAGGCGTCCAGGCCCACTTTCTCAGGCATGGTGGCGAAGTTGTAGAACGCTGGTGGCGACGAGGTCGACCATTCCAGGGTACGGCCGCCCCATGGGTCGCCGGTCACGTCCAGGTTGTCCTTGCGATCGCGGATCGACACGTACAGCTGGATCAGCTGGCAGGCGATACCGAACAGGATCAGCACGGCGCCGACCACGGCCACGTACAGGTACGGTTCCCAGGCAGGGTTGTCCGAGTGGTTCAGACGACGGGTCATGCCCATGAAGCCCAGGGCGTACAGCGGCATGAAGGCCACGTAGAAGCCGGAGATCCAGAACCAGAAGGCAGCCTTGCCCCACTTCTCGTTCAGGGTGAAGCCGAAGGCTTTCGGGAACCAGAAGGCGAAGCCCGCCACGTAACCGAATACCGCGCCGCCGATGATCACGTTGTGGAAGTGCGCGATCACGAACAGGCTGTTGTGCAGCACGAAGTCAGCACCTGGAACGGCCAGCAGAACGCCGGTCATGCCACCGATGGAGAAGGTGACCATGAAGCCCAGGGTCCAGAGGACTGGCGCGGTGAAGCGCAGGCGGCCCTGGTAGATGGTGAACAGCCAGTTGAACAGTTTTACCCCGGTCGGGATCGAGATCAGCATCGTCGCCAGACCGAAGAAGGTGTTGACGCTGGCGCCGGAGCCCATGGTGAAGAAGTGGTGCAGCCATACCGCAAAGCCCAGTACCGCGATCGCGCCCGATGCGTAGATCATCGAGTGGTGACCGAACAGGCGCTTGCCGGTGAAGGTCGAGGTGACTTCCGAGAACACGCCGAAGGCCGGCAGGATCAGGATGTATACCTCGGGGTGACCCCAGGCCCAGAACAGGTTGACGTACATCATCGGGTTCCCACCAAGCTCGTTGGTGAAGATGTGGAAGTCCAGATAACGGTCAACGGTCAGCAGTGCCAGGGCAGCGGTCAGGATCGGGAACGAAGCGACGATCAGGACGTTGGCCCAGGTGCAGGTCCAGGTGAAGATCGGCATGTCCATCAGTTTCATGCCAGGGGCGCGCATTTTCAGCACGGTCACCAGGAAGTTCACGCCGGTCAGTGTCGTACCCAGGCCGGACAGCTGTAGCGCCCAGATGTAGTAGTCGACGCCGACGCCAGGGCTGTACTGGATACCCGACAGCGGTGGGTAGGCTACCCAGCCGGTCTTGGCGAACTCGCCCACGCCCAGGGAGATGTTGACCAGCGCAACGCCGGACACCAGCAGCCAGAAGCTCAGGGAGTTGAGGAACGGGAAGGCCACGTCGCGGGCGCCGATCTGCAGCGGCAGCGCCAGGTTCATCAGGCCGGTGAAGAACGGCATCGCCATGAAGATGATCATGATCACACCGTGGGCGGTGAAGATCTGGTCATAGTGTTCAGGCGGCAGGTAGCCCTCGGAGCCACCGGTGGCGGCCGCGAGCTGGGTACGCATCATGATCGCGTCGGCGAAGCCGCGGATCAGCATCAGCATGGCGACGATGATGTACATCACGCCGATTTTCTTGTGGTCGACCGAGGTCAGCCACTCGGACCAGAGGTAGGTCCACTTCTTGAAATAGGTGATTGCCGCGAACAACGCGATACCGCCGAGCGCGATCATGGCGAGGGTCACCATGACGATCGGCTCGTGATACGGGATCGCGTCCAGACTTAATTTACCGAACATCTCTTACTCCTCTGCCCCGGCAGCTGAATGCATACTCACGTCCATCCCTTCGGTACCGGTAGTGGCCGCCGCTTCTTTGTGCTCGGCCTTCTCGTGTACCACCGGCTTGCCGCGGTTCATGCCTTCGTACTTGTCGACGATGGTCTGGAACTGGTCGGCCGGCGCCACGCTGTACAGCGCGACTGGATTGTTTTCGCTCGGTTTGGCCAAGGCCTCGTATTCAGCTTTGTCCAGCTGCTTAGGCGATTGCTTGACTTCGTTCACCCACGCCTCGAAATCGGCCTGGGAGGTGGCGACTGCCTTGAACTTCATGCCGGTGAAGCCGGCACCGCTGTAGTTCGCCGAGATACCGTCGAACTCGCCGTTCTCGTTGGCGATCAGGTGCAGCTTGGTGGTCATGCCGGCCATTGCGTAGATCTGGCCGCCCAGCGCCGGGATGAAGAACGAGTTCATCACCGCGTCGGAGGTCACGCGGAAGTTGACCGGGGTATTGGCCGGGAAGACGATCTTGTTGACGGTGGCAATGCCTTGTTCCGGGTAGATGAACAGCCACTTCCAGTCCAGGGCGACCACGTCGATCTGCACCGGCTTCACGTCGGAAACCAGCGGACGATACGGGTCCAGCTCATGGGTGGTCTTGTAGGTGACGACGCCCAGGGCAATGATGATCAGGACCGGGATGGTCCAGACCGCCACTTCGATCTTGGTCGAGTGCGACCAGTCCGGGGTGTACTTGGCCGCCTTGTTGGACGCGCGATACTTCCAGGCGAACGCCAGGGTCATGCAGATGACCGGAACGACCACCAGCAGCATCAGGCCGAAGGCGATCAGGATCAGGTTCTTTTGCTCAATGCCGACCTGACCTTTCGGGTCGAGCAGGGTCCAGTTGCACCCACTGAGTAAAAGCATGCCTAAAAAGGGCAGAATGCCAAACAGTCTGGGGTAACGCTTTTTACTCATCTCACGACCTCTAGATCAGCTTGCTTCAATGCAATTTGTGTTTTGGTCGCCAACACTTCGTCCTGCCTAGTGTCAGCATTTACGGGCGAATAAGGTCATACCTTGAGGAGCGGCGCTGCTCGGCATAAACCTTGGGTGATGCGTGGTTATTGTTCTGACTTCGTGGGCAACAGGCCTGTATTTCAGACCAAGTCCATTTGGTGCGGAAAATCACGGAGGGGAGTCAGCCCGGCATCGCCGCGGGCGATGCTCGTCGAAGTCAGCAAAAAAGCCCTCGGGGCCTTTGAAACTGCGACTTAGCAAGCAGTGCCGAACGGAAATTGGGGGCGATTGTAGATAGGTCGCCCCCCCTTGACTATGACTTATTGAGCAACAGTCTTTTACAGAAAGTGTAATAATCTCAGGTAAAAAATCAGTTTCGCGACAGTTTGTCGCACCCATCTCAATAGCTCTGAAACGCCCGTACCACAAGGGCTGTGGGTTGACGCAAGTCAATCGCCCTGTGGGCATTGTGGGAAATCTCGCCGCACAAGGGACTTGCGTCAAAACATGACTTTTGTCTAACCCTGGCGGCGGTTGCGCCAGATGCCCAACGGCACCAGCACGGCGGTCAGGACGAACGCCACAAGTGCCCATTGTGCAAGGGAAAGTCCCAATACAGGTGGGTATGGGGTGGAGCAGAAACCGTCGACCTGGAACACCAGGGGCAGGACCGAGGCCAGCGGAAGTCCGTCGACGATCGGTTGCAGGGTATCGATGCCGCAACTGACGGACGGATTGGCCAGGATGTAGGCGTGGTTGCCGGCGGCGGCGACGCCACCGAGGGCGCTGAGCACCACCAGGACCTCGAACAGGGTCAGGCTGCGCTTGCCGGGCATGGCCGCGCCGATGAAGGCGAACAGGGCGATCAGCAGCAGCGCATAGCGTTGCAGGATGCACAGCGGGCAGGGTGCCTCGCCGAGGACGACCTGCATGTACAGCGCGCCGCCGATCAGCGCCAGGCAGATCACGCCCAACAGGACCAGGAAGCGCCGTTCCCTGTTCAGGCGCTGCGATTGCTCGTTCATTGGCATTCCCTTCACTAAGTGGTTCGGCCACGCGAAAGCCGCGGGGCGCACAAGATGACGGTGCGCCGGCGGAAAGTCTACAGGCAGACGATGAATCGGAAGTGAAGTCCGCGTGAAAAGGCAGGCGCGGAGAGGGAGTGAAGCGGAAGGGGATTAAAGAGAGATTAATGATGCAAGAGACGACGCAAAACCTTGTGGGCGGCTTTACCCGCTCCCACAAGGTCGGTGGTGGTCCTGCTGGCGAGGGTTACTCCAAGGCAGCAGCCGGTCCGAAGAACTCGTAGCGGCTCTGCCCTTCCGGCACCCGCAGCGCCTTCAGGTGGCGCTTGATCGCCGCCATGAAGCCCTTGGGCCCGAGGAAGTAGGCGTCCAGGTCACGCTCTTGCGGCAGCCATTGGTCCAGTTGCTCCTGGCTCAATTGCCCCAGGGCATCCCCCGGCAGGCTCACGCCATCGTCCTCGTCATAGCTGTAGAAGCGCTTGAGCTGCGGATTGCGCGCCGCCAGGGCGTCCACATGTTCGCGGAAGGCATGCACCGCGCCGTTGCGCGCACAGTGGATGAAATGGATCTGCCGCCCGCTGTCCAGCGCCGCCTCGAGCATCGCCAGGGTCGGCGTGATGCCGACGCCGCCACTGATCAGCACCAGCGGCTTGGCGCTGGCGGCCAGGGTGAAATCGCCGGCCGGCGGGAACAGGTTGATAGCGTCGCCCAGCTTGAGCTGGTCGTGCAGGTAGTTGGAGACCTTGCCGCCAGGCTCGCGCTTGACGCTGATGCGGTACAGGCGCCCGTCGCTCAGGGTCGATAGCGAATAGTTGCGCCGCTGCTCGACGCCATCGATCGACAGTTGCAAGCCGATGTACTGGCCCGGCTGCGCCACCAGCACCGGCTTGCCGTCCTCCGGGGCGAACCAGAAGGAGACGATCTCGGCGCTCTCCTCGACCCGCTCCACCAGGGTGAAGGCCCGCGCGCCACGCCAGCCGCCGTCGGCCTGCTCCTTCTCGCGGTACAGGCCCTCCTCGGCGCCGATGAGGATATCGGCCAGTTGCTGGTAGGCCGCGCCCCAGGCTTTCAGCACCTCGGGGGTGGCGATGTCGCTGCCGAGCACTTCCTCGATGGCGCGCAGCAGGCAGCGACCGACGATCGGGTAATGCTCGGGGAGGATCTGCAAGGCCACATGCTTGTTGACGATCTGCCCGACCAGGCCGCCCAGCTGCTCCAGCTGGTCGATGTGCCGCGCGTACATCAGCACGCCGTTGGCCAGGGCCCGGGGCTGGTCGCCGCTGGCCTGGTGGGCCTGGTTGAACAGCGGGCGCACCTCGGGGTACTCGCTGAGCATCATCTTGTAGAAATGGCTGGTCAGGGCTTCGCCACCGCTTTCCAGCAGCGGAACGGTGGCCTTGATGATTGCACGGTCTTCGGCGGTCAACATGAAACGACTCCTGAGCCTGTCGGCTTCTGGTTAAACACTGAAACAGGTATTTCAGAAACCATGCCAACCTTTAATAGCAATGAAATCAGGCAGTTGAAGACCATAAGAGTCAAATTGACCTGCGACGTGCTAGAGTCATAAAGACTCACAGGAGTCATTATGACCTCAAAACCCCTGCTCACCGCCCTCCTGCCCCTGGTCAGCGACCTGTCCCGCGAGTTGCCCGAGCGCGAACGCTATCGCCGCCTGCTGGGTGCCATGCGCGCCCTGCTGCCCTGCGACGCCGCGGCCTTGCTGCGCCTGGATGGCGAGTGGCTGGTGCCGTTGGCGGTGGACGGGCTCAGCGCCGACACCCTGGGCCGGCGTTTCCGGGTCAGCGAGCATCCGCGTTTCGCCGCCCTGCTCAGCCATGACGGCCCCACCCGCTTCGCCAGCGACAGCGAACTGCCCGACCCCTACGACGGCCTGGTCGAAGGGCTGCACCAGCACCTGGAAGTCCACGACTGCATGGGTTGCCCGCTGTTCGTCGACGAGCGCCCGTGGGGCCTGATCACCCTCGACGCGCTGTCGCCGGAACGCTTCCAGCAGGTCGAGCTGGACGCCCTGCAGGCCTTCGCCAGCCTGGCCGCGGCCACGGTCAACGTCGCCCAGCGCATCGAGCGCCTGGCCCTGCGTGCCGAGGACGAACACCAGCGCGCCGAGGTCTACCGCCAGGCCAGCGGCCAGCAGGCCCGCGAGTTGATCGGCCAGAGCAAGCCGCACAAGCGCCTGCTGGAGGAGATCCGCCTGGTCGGCAGCAGCGACCTGACCGTGCTGATCACCGGGGAAACCGGGGTCGGCAAGGAGTTGGTGGCCCAGGCCATCCACCAGGCATCGCAACGCGCCGACAAGCCGCTGATCAGCCTCAACTGCGCCGCCCTGCCGGACACCCTGGTGGAAAGCGAACTGTTCGGCCATGTGCGCGGCGCCTTCACCGGCGCCGTGGGCGAACGGCGTGGCAAGTTCGAACTGGCCAACGGCGGCACGCTGTTCCTCGACGAGGTGGGCGAGTTGTCGCTGATGGTCCAGGCCAAGCTGCTGCGGGTGCTGCAGAGCGGCCAGTTGCAGCGCCTGGGGTCGGACCAGGAACACCGCGTCGATGTCCGCCTGATCGCCGCCACCAACCGCGACCTGGCCGAGGAAGTCCGCGCCGGGCGTTATCGCGCCGACTTCTATCACCGGCTCAGCGTCTACCCCCTGCCAGTGCCGCCGCTGCGCGAGCGTGGCCGCGACGTGCTGCTGCTCGCCGGCTATTTCCTCGAACAGAACCGTTCGCGCATGGGCCTCAACAGCCTGCGCCTGAGCCCCGAGGCCCAGGCTGCCCTGCTGGACTACCCATGGCCGGGCAATGTCCGCGAACTGGAGCACCTGATCGGCCGCTCGGCGCTCAAGGCCCTCGGGCAACACCGGGACCGCCCGCGAATCCTCACCCTCGACAGCGCCGACCTGGACCTGCCGGGCGTCACCCGCCAGGCACCCGCCGCGTCAGGCACGCTGCCGACCGTTGACAGCGGCGGCGACCTGCGCCAGGCCCTCGACCAGTACCAGCGCCAGTTGATCGGCCAGAGCCTGCAGCGTCACCAGGGCAACTGGGCCAGCGCCGCCCGCGAACTGGGCCTGGACCGCGCCAACCTCGCGCGCCTGGCACGCCGGCTTGGCCTGCGCTGATTTGCTGATAGGCTAAAGCGTTGTCTACTTGGGTCGATAACCCGAGACAAAGCGGAAATCCCCATTCATTGCCATGAAGGTCACTATGTTCTCGCAAAAAGCCCGCGCGGACTCGCTGTCGCTACTGCTGTTCACCCTGCGCAGCGGCAAGCTGATGGCGATCAACCTGCTCAAGGTCAGCGAGATCATTCCCTTGCCGCCCTTGACCCGTCTGCCCGAAGCCCACCCCCATGTGAAAGGCGTGGCGACCCTGCGCGGCAACCCGTTGCCGGTGATCGACCTGTCCCGCGCCATCGGCGAACGGCCGCTGGCCGACCCCAACGGCGGCTGCCTGATCGTCACCGACATCAGCCGTTCCAAGCAGGGCCTGCATGTGCAGGCGGTGAGCCGGATCGTCCACTGCAAGAGCACCGACATCCGCCCGCCCCCCTATGGTTCGGGGGAGAAGTCGTTCATCACCGGGGTGACCCGCATCGACGACACCCTGGTGCAGGTGCTGGACATCGAGAAGGTCATCCACAGCATCGCCCCGGCCCATCACCACGATGCCCCGGCGCAGCTCAGCGACGAGGACGCCGCGGTACTGGCGGCGACCAACATACTGGTGGTGGATGACAGCCAGGTTGCCCTGCAGCAGTCGATCTACACCCTGCGCAGCCTTGGCCTGGAATGCCATACCGCGCGCAGCGCCAAGGACGCCATCGCGGTGCTGCTGGAACTGCAGGGCACCGACCAGGAAATCGACGTGGTGGTCTCCGACATCGAGATGTCGGAGATGGACGGCTATGCCTTCACCCGTACCCTGCGCGAGACCCCGGACTTCCAGCACCTGTACGTGCTGCTGCACACCTCGCTGGACAGCGCGATGAACAGCGAGAAGGCCAAGGCGGCCGGAGCCAATGCGGTGCTGACCAAGTTCTCCTCGCCGGAACTGACCGACTGCCTGATCGTCGCGGCGCGCACGGTGGCCTTTACCGAACGCTGAAAACAACGCGGGCCTTGTGGGAGCGGGTTCACCCGCGATTACGGTCGTGGATTCACTCTCGCAATCGCGGCGGTCCGGCGTTCCGCTGAACCCGCCCCCACAAGGTCCACTGCCCTCTGGCATACTCCGGCATCAGCCCTCCAGAGGAGCCACTTCCCCCATGAAAGCCCCCATCCTCGCCCTGCTTCTGCTCGCCCCCCTCGCCCACGCCTCCAGCGACCAGGCCTGGGCCGAGCACGACCGGCAACTGCTCAAGGCCTGCAGCAGCGCCAGCCAGTTGAAGGACGTCCGCGCCCTGGGCAAGAGCGCCGAGTTCGACGACCGCAGCGGCTATTCCGCCTTGCTCCTGCAAGGCCGCTACCCGCAGAAGCACATGAACAACCGCAAGGGCACCGAGCTGTGCCTCTACGACCGCCGCCAGAAGACCGCCTACGTCACCGAATGGACCCCGGGCAAACCGTGAACGACGCCGCCGACATCCACTTCAACTGCACCGGCTGCGGCAAATGCTGCACCGGCCACCACGTGCCGCTGACCCTGGGCGAAGCCCGCCAGTGGGTCGACGACGGCGGCCAGGTCATCGTCCTGGTCGAAGCCTTCCTCGACAACGGCCTGGGCCTGCCCGCCGCCCAGCAGGAACACGCACGCCGGCGTTCCTGCGCGGTCCCCTGCGGCAGCACCGAGGCCCATGTCGCGATCACCTTCGCCGCCTTCAATCCCGGCCCGTGCCGCAACCTCGACGCCGAGCTGCGCTGCCTGATCTATGAGCGCCGACCGCTGGTCTGCCGCATCTATCCGATGGAAATCAACCCGCATATCCCGCTGCGCCCAGAGGCCAAGGACTGTCCGCCCGAAGCCTGGGACAGCGGCGAGACGCTGATCCACCGCGAGCGCGTGGCGGACCCGAGGCTGATGGAGTTGATCGAACGCTCACGCCAGGCCGATCGCGACGACATCCGCAACAAGGCGCTGATCTGCCAGCGCCTGGGCATCGACACCAGTGCGCTGAAGGGCAACGGTTTCACCGCCTACCTGCCGGACACGACGGCACTGCGACAGGCCATGCTGGAAACGGCCGCCGATTCGACTGCGACGCTCGCCGCGTGGACTCTGCATGTGGAGGATGGCGACCTTGCCGGAAAGCTGGGCTCGGCAGGGGCCAGGGTCACCGGCACGAGCGCCGGGCACTACAGTTTCATCGGGTTCTGATCCGGCGCGCTATTGGCGCCGGCACCAGAACTCCTCGGCCAGGCGGCGCAGGTCTTCGGCGAGGCCGGCCACGTCGCTGGCGGTGGAATGACCGCGTTGACCGGCGCTGACGCTCTGCTCGCTGGCCTCGCGGATGCTGATGATGTTGCGGTTGATGTCTTCGCTGACCAGGCTCTGCTGCTCCACCGCCGCGGCGATCTGCATGCTCATCTCGCTGATCTGGTTGACCCGCTGGCTGATGCCATGCAGCGCCTGGGTCGCGTGCTGCGCCTGCTCGACACTCTGCCCGGCGTGGTTGCTGCTCTGCTGCATGGCCACCACCGCATCCCGCGCGCCGCTCTGCAGCACCGTGATCATGCGCTGGATCTCGCCGGTGGACTGCGCGGTGCGCTGGGCCAGGCCACGGACCTCATCCGCCACCACGGCGAAGCCACGGCCATGATCGCCGGCCCGGGCCGCCTCGATCGCCGCATTCAGGGCCAGCAGGTTGGTCTGTTCGGCGATGCTGTGGATGACTTCCAGCACCCCGGAGATTTCCTCGCTGTGGTTTTCCAGGGTGTGCACCACGTCGGTGGCTTCGGCCAGGGCATTGGCCAGTTGCAGGATGGTGCTGCGACTCTGGTCCACCAGTTGATGGCCGACCTGGGTCTCGTCTTCCGCCTGGTCCGCCGCCTTCGAGGCCTGCTGGGCGCTGTCCGCCACTTCGGCGACCCGGGCAGCCATGCGGTGGATGGCCTCGGCGACCTGGTCGGCATCGCCCTGCTGCCCGACCGTGGTGGTGTGGCTGTGCTGCAGGTGGCTGGCGAGGTCGGCGGTGTGCCCGGCAAGGCGCTTGGAGGTGTCGCCGATACGCCCGACCACCGCGCCGATCTGCGCTTCGAGCATCTGCAGGGCGAACTCGATCTGCCCGACGGTATCGCGGCGACCGGTATACAGCTGCTGGCTCAGCGGGTTGTCGGCGATCGCGCGGGCACGCCGGCTGAGCCGTTCCAGCGGGCCGAGGGTGGTGCGGATCAGCACCCCGCCGAGACCGGCGCAGACCAGCCACTCCAGCGCGCCCTGATAGGGGATTTCCGGCAACAGCAGACGGCTGCCACCCAGCACCAGCGCCAGCAGGCCACCCAGGCCGAGCCCCAGGCGCATGCCCATGCCCAGCACCGGCAGACGCTGCCAGAAGCTGCGCTCGCCACGACGCAGCTCGGCGTAAAGGCGTTCGGCGGCGTCGACCTGCGCGCGGGTCGGCTTGGTCCGCACCGACTGGTATTCCACCGTCTTGCCATGGCTGGTGATCGGCGAGACGAAGGCGCTGACCCAGTAGTGGTCGCCGTTCTTGCAACGGTTCTTCACCATGCCCATCCACGAGCGCCCCTGCTTCAGGGTCTGCCACATGTGCTCGAAGGCCGCCGACGGCATGTCCGGGTGACGCACGATGTGGTGCGCGCTGCCCAGCAGCTCATCGCGGGAGAAACCGCTGATCCTGATGAACTCGTCGTTGGCGTAGGTGATGGCACTCGTCAGGTCCGTGGTGGAGAGGATGTTCGCATCCACGGGGTAATCCACATTTCGACCGGTAACAGGCAGATTGCTCTTCATCGAGAGGCGCTCGTCGTTCGGGTGGGGGGGTTATAAAGCAGGGCCGAAATACTACGTTTGCCCCCTTGCGGGAACCTTGACCCAGAGCAGCATAAAGGCCATATGCCAGCACCACCCGTCGCCCCCGCGAAACCGGGGAAAACCATCCCGCCAACTGACAGCCGTGACAGCTGGCCGTCACCTTGCTGACCCGCTGTGTCCTATATAAGTGGTAAAAGCCCTTCCTCTTTTCTGCCGGCACTTCTGACGCATGCGAATCACCAGCCCCCGAACGCTGCTTGTCCTGCTCGCCCTCCTGCTCCTGGCCGTCGCCGCGTGGCTGCTCGGCCGACCACCGCAGGCCGCCCGCCCGGCGCCGTCCAGCGCCATTCCGGTCAGCCTGATCGCCGTCCAGCGCGAGGACGTGCCGCGCTTTCTCAGCGCCATCGGCACCGTGCAGTCCCTGCACAGCGTGGTGATCCGCGCGCAGGTGGAAGGCGTGCTGACCCGCATCGCCGTGCAGGAAGGCCAGAACGTGCAGCAGGGCGACCTGCTGGCCACCCTCGACGACCGCGCCATCCGCGCCAGCCTCGACCAGGCCCGCGCCCAGCTCGGGCAGAGCCAGGCGCAACTGCAGGTGGCGGAAACCGACCTCAAGCGCTATCGCCTGCTCAGCGAGGACAACGGCATCTCGCGGCAGACCCTCGACCAGCAGCAAGCCCTGGTCAACCAGCTCAAGGCGACCCTGCTCGGCAACCAGGCCAACATCGCCGCCGCCGAGGTGCAGCTGTCCTATACCCGGATCCTCTCGCCGGTCAGCGGCCGGGTCGGCATCCGCAATGTCGACGAAGGCAACCTGGTGCGCACCACCGACACCCAGGGCCTGTTCAGCGTGACCCGGCTCGATCCGATCAACGTCGAGTTCTCGGTGCCGCAACAGTGGCTGCCGACCCTGCAGCAACTCACCGCCAGCACCGAGCCGGCTCCGATCCAGGCCTACCTGGAAGGCGACGGCGATACCGGTGGCAAGCTGCTGGGCGAAGGCCGCCTGAGCCTGATCGACAACCAGATCGCCGCCGGCACCGGCACCCTGCGTGCCAAGGCGACCTTCGCCAACCCCGACGCACGCCTGTGGCCCGGGCAACTGGTGACCCTGCGGGTGCAGACCGGCATCGAGCGCAACGCCCTGGTGGTGCCGCCCGGCGTGGTGCGCCAGGGCGTCGACAAGCATTTCGTATACCGCATCAAGGATGACAAGGCCGAAGCGGTGCCGGTCACGGTGATCTACCAGGACAGCAAGGTGAACGTGATCAGCGGCGTCGACGCCAACGACCGCCTGGTCGCCGACGGCCAGTCGCGGCTCAAGCCGGGCGCCCGGGTGGAGATCCTCGACACCGCGCCCGCCGCCGCCGAAGACGTCGCCGCGAGCGTGCAGCCATGAATGCCGCCCTGCCCGAGGGGCGCAAGGGCCTGTTCGGCTGGTGCATCGAGCGCCCCGTCGCCACCCTGCTGCTGACCTTCGCCCTGGTCCTGCTCGGCGTCGTCGCCTTCCCGCGGTTGCCGGTGGCGCCGCTGCCTGAAGCGGACTTCCCGACCATCCAGGTCACCGCCAACCTGCCCGGCGCCAGCCCGGAGACCATGGCCTCGTCGGTGGCCACGCCGCTGGAAGTGCAGTTCAGCGCCATCCCCGGCATGACCCAGATGACCTCGAGCAGCGCCCTGGGCTCCACCAGCCTGATCCTGCAGTTCACCCTCGACAAGAACATCGACACCGCCGCCCAGGAGGTCCAGGCCGCGATCAACACCGCCACCGCACGCCTGCCCCAGGACATGCCCAGCCCGCCGACCTGGCGCAAGGTCAACCCGGCCGACAGCCCGGTGCTGATCCTCACCGTCAGCTCCGAGCACATGCCGGCCAACGAACTCAGCGACTACGCGGAAACCCTGCTGGCCCGGCAACTGAGCCAGATCGACGGGGTCGGCCTGGTCAACATCACCGGCCAGCAGCGCCCGGCGATCCGCGTCCAGGCCCAGCCGGACAAGCTCGCCGCCATCGGCCTGACCCTCGCCGACCTGCGCCTGGCGATCCAGCAGACCAGCCTCAACCTGGCCAAGGGCGCGCTGTACGGCGACAGCAGCGTGTCGACCCTGGCGACCAACGACCAGTTGTTCCACCCCGAGCAGTACGCGCGCCTGATCGTCTCCTACCGCGACGGCGCGCCGGTGCAGCTCAAGGACGTGGCCAAGGTCATCAGCGGCTCGGAGAACGCCTACGTCAAGGCCTGGTCCGGCGACCAGCAGGGCCTCAACCTGGTGATCTTCCGCCAGCCCGGGGCGAACATCGTCGACACCGTGGACCGGGTCAACGCCGAGCTGCCGCGCCTGCAGGAGATGCTCCCGGCCACCGTCGACGTCTCGGTCCTGCAGGACCGCACCCAGACCATCCGCGCCTCGCTGCATGAAGTGGAACTGACCCTGGCCATCGCCGTGCTGCTGGTGATCGCGGTGATGGCGCTGTTCCTCCGCCAGCTCTCGGCGACCCTGATCGTCTCGGCGGTGCTCGGCGTGTCGCTGGTGGCCAGCTTCGCCCTGATGTACGTGATGGGCTTCAGCCTGAACAACCTGACCCTGGTGGCCATCGTCATCGCCGTGGGCTTCGTGGTGGACGACGCCATCGTCGTGGTGGAGAACATCCACCGCCACCTGGAGGCCGGCGACAGCCGTCGCGAGGCAGCACTCAAGGGCGCGCGGGAAATCGGCTTCACCGTGGTCTCCATCAGCTTCTCCCTGGTGGCGGCGTTCATCCCGCTGCTGTTCATGGGCGGCGTGGTCGGCCGGCTGTTCAAGGAGTTCGCCCTGACCGCCACCTCGACCATCCTGATTTCCGTGCTGGTCTCCCTGACCCTGGCGCCGACCCTGTGCGCCCTGTTCATGAACGCCCCGGCCCACGACAAGAAGAACAAGCCCGGCTTCGGCGAGCGCCTGCTCGGCGGGTACGAACGCCTGCTGGACAAGGCCCTGGCCCACCAGCGCCTGATGCTCGGGGTGTTCTTCCTCAGCACGGCGCTGGCGGTGGCCGGCTACGTGCTGATCCCCAAGGGCTTCTTCCCGGTGCAGGACACCGGCTTCGTCCTCGGCACCACCGAGGCGGCCGCCGACATCTCCTACCCGGACATGGTCGCCAAGCACCAAGCCCTGGCCGAGATCATCGGCGCGGACCCGGCGGTACGCGCCTTCTCCCACGCGGTGGGGGTCACCGGCAGCAACCAGACCATCGCCAACGGACGCTTCTGGATCTCGCTCAAGGACCGCGGCGAGCGCGACGTCTCCGCCAGCGCGTTCATCGACCGCCTGCGGCCGAAGCTGGCCAAGGTTCCCGGGGTGGTCCTGTACCTGCGTGCCGGCCAGGACATCAACCTCAGTTCCGGCCCGAGCCGCAGCCAGTACCAGTACGTGCTCAAGAGCAACGACGGCCCGGCGCTGAACCTGTGGACCGAGCGCCTGACCGAGCGGCTCAAGGCCAACCCGGCCTTCCGCGACCTGTCCAACGACCTGCAGCTGGGGGCCAGCGTCACCCGCATCGAGATCGACCGCCAGGCCGCCGCGCGCTTCGGCCTGACCACCACCGACGTCGACCAGGCACTGTACGACGCCTTCGGCCAGCGGCAGATCAGCGAGTTCCAGACCGAGACCAACCAGTACAAGGTCATCCTCGAACTGGACGCACGCCAGCGTGGCCGCGCCGAAAGCCTCAACTACTTCTACCTGCGCTCGCCCCTGACCAATGAAATGGTGCCCCTGGCGGCCGTGGCCCGGGTCGAGGCGCCGAGCACCGGCCCGCTGTCCATCGCCCACGACGGCCTGTTCCCGGCGGCCAACCTGTCGTTCAACCTGGCCCCCGGCGTGGCCCTCGGCGACGCGGTGAACATCCTCGAACGGACCCAGCGCGAGCTGGGCATGCCGGCCTCCATCAGCGGCACCTTCCAGGGTGCGGCCCAGGCCTTCCAGAGTTCGCTGTCGAGCCAGCCGTGGCTGATCCTCGCCGCGCTGGTGGCGGTGTACATCATCCTCGGCGTGCTCTACGAGAGCTTCGTCCACCCGCTGACCATCATCTCCACCCTGCCCCCGGCCGGCCTCGGCGCCCTGGCCCTGCTCTGGCTGTGGGGCCAGGACTTCACCATCATGGGCCTGATCGGCGTGGTGCTGCTGATCGGCATCGTCAAGAAGAACGGCATCCTGCTCATCGATTTCGCCCTGGACGCCCAGCGCAACCATGGCATGAGCGCCGAGGAAGCGATCCACAAGGCCTGCCTGACCCGCTTCCGGCCGATCATCATGACCACCCTGGCCGCCCTGCTCGGCGCCGTGCCGCTGATGCTCGGCGCCGGCGCCGGTGCCGAACTGCGCCAGCCGCTGGGCATCGCCGTGGTCGGCGGGCTGCTGGTCAGCCAGGCCCTGACGCTGTTCACCACCCCGGTCATATACTTGGCCCTGGAGCGCCTGTTCCACCGGCGCCAGAGCGCTACCCCGGCGCCCCGGCCAATCGCGAACTGAGAGCCGACCATGCGCGTGCTGATTATCGAAGACGAAGAAAAAACCGCCGACTACCTGCGTCGCGGCCTGACCGAACAGGGTTTCACCACGGACCTGGCGCGCGATGGCATCGAGGGCCTGCACCTGGCGCTGGAAGGCGACTACTCGGTGATCGTCCTCGACGTCATGCTCCCCGGCCTCGACGGCTACGGCGTGCTGCGGGCCCTGCGCGCGCGCAAGCAGACCCCGGTGATCATGCTCACCGCCCGCGAGCGCGTCGAAGACCGCATCCACGGCCTGCGCGAAGGCGCCGACGACTACCTCGGCAAGCCGTTCTCCTTCCTCGAACTGGTGGCCCGCCTGCAGGCCCTGACGCGGCGCGGCGGCGGCCACGAGCCGGCGCAGATCCAGGTCGCCGACCTCTGGGTCGACCTCATCAGCCGCAAGGCCAGCCGCGCCGGACAGCGCCTCGACCTGACCGCCAAGGAGTTCGCCCTGCTCAGCGTGCTGGCCCGGCGCCAGGGCGAGATCCTGTCCAAGACCGCCATCGCCGAGCTGGTCTGGGACATCAATTTCGACAGCGACGCCAATGTCGTCGAAGTGGCGATCAAGCGCCTGCGCGCCAAGCTCGACGGCCCCTTCGAAAGCAAGCTGCTGCACACCATCCGAGGCATGGGCTATGTCCTGGAAAGCCGTGCGCACTAACTCCCTGGCCCTGCGCCTGAGCGCCCTGTTCACCCTGGTGGCGCTGCTGGTGTTCCTGCTGATCGGCTGGGCCCTGTACAAGCAGGTCGACCGCAGCCTCGACCTGCTGCCGTCGGCCGAGCTGGAAGCGCGCTACAGCGTGCTCGAGTCCTCGCTGATGCGCTTCGGCAACCAGGAGCACTGGGGCAAGATCACCCGCAAGCTCGACCTGCTCGGCGAGGAAGACCGGCGCATCCGCTTCTGGGTGGTGAGCCGTGACAGCCGCTACGAGTACGGCCACCCCGACGCGGTGATCCGCCACCTCGCCGAAGGCCGGCCGGGCATGCGCGACGTGTACCTGGCGGACAGCCCCTACCCGTTCAAGATCATGCTCAGCGAACTGCCGGCCCTGGAAGAGCGCCCGCCGCTGCGCTTTCTCATCGGCATCGACACCGACAGCTTCTGGAATACCCAGCGCACCCTGCTGATCGCCCTGGTCAGCCTGTCGGTGGTCGGCATCCTGCTGGCCTCGGTGCTGGGCTACTGGGTGGCGCGGATCGGCCTGCGTCCGCTGCGCCAGCTCTCCGACGAGGCCCAGTCGCTGGCCCCGCCACGCCTCAGCGAGCGCCTGCGCCTGCAGGCATTGCCACCGGAACTGGAGCAGTTCGCCCAGGCCTTCAATGTCGCCCTGGAACGGGTCGACCAGGCCTATTCGCGCCTCGAGGCGTTCAACGCCGACGTCGCCCACGAACTGCGCTCGCCGCTGACCAACCTGATCGGCCAGACCCAGGTCGCCCTGACCCGCGGGCGCAGCGCCGAACACTACTTCGAAGTGCTGCAGTCCAACCTCGAAGAGCTGGAGCGCCTGCGCAGCATCATCAACGACATGCTGTTCCTCGCCAGCGCCGACCAGGGCAGCAAGGCCACCGCGCTGACCAGCACCTCGCTGGCCGAGGAAGTGGCGACCACCCTCGACTACCTCGACTACATCCTCGAGGACGCCCAGGTCCGCGTCGAAGTCAGCGGCGACGCCCAGGCCCGGATCGAGAAGGCCCAGTTGCGCCGGGCGCTGATCAACCTGATCAACAACGCCGTGCAGCACACCGGGCCGCAGCAGATCATCCGCATCGCCATCGAGCGCCGCGACGGGCAGATCTGCATCGCCGTCAGCAACCCCGGCCCGGCCATCGCCGACGAGCACCTGACGCGGCTGTTCGAGCGCTTCTACCGGGTCGATGCCGCACGCAGCAACAGCGGCGGCAGCAACCACGGCCTGGGCCTGGCCATCGTCAAGGCCATTGCCCTGATGCACGGCGGCAACGTCTTCGTGCGCAGCCAGGGCGGCGCCAACACCTTCGGCATCCTCCTGCCCGCCTGAACACCGCAAGCCCCTGTGAAAGATTCTGGGGTGACAGGCAAGCAGATGGATGTCGTGACTGCTGGCCTCATCGTCGGCAAGCCGACTCCCACAGGGTTCTGGGCCAAGTCGCGATCCCTGTGGGAGCTGGCTTGCCAGCGATAGCGCCCGCTCTAGCCAGCGGCTTTGCGCGACTGTTACCTTTTCTGCAACAGTCAATCTCGCAAAATCGGCTTTTTCGTTCGCTTGCTAACGATTAATTTGGACACACCAAACAGATACTTGCTCTGCAAGAAGGTTGTTCCAAATGTCCAACAGCATGGGTATTGCCAGCGTTTTCGTCCTGTCCTCCGTCCTGCTTTCGCCCCTGGCGATGGCCGAAGAATCCCAGGCCTTCGTGGCCCAGACCGCCCGCCACCAGGCTGCCATGGAGCAGTCCCGCGAGGCCTTCGCCAAGCACCAGCAGGATGCCGTGAAAGGTTCGGAACAGACGGCATCGCAGGCTGGCGCCAGTGACAGCAAAGACAGCTGATACGCAGCACCCCGCTCCCGTTTTTCCCTCGACCGTCGTTCTGGTGACTTTTTCATCGGTGCGACTGTCTTTGAAAGCCGCTGCTTGTCAGCGGCTTTTTTTCGCCTGGTGAAAAGTACCGGAATACGGCTGATTTCCTACAACAACAACGCGTCACGCACAGAACAAAAACTGCCGTCAACAGCACCTCAAGGAGTTCACAAGGTGAGTAAAACCCCACGTTTCACCCCGCTATTCATTGCACTGGCTGCAACGATGCCTTTCCATGCCCAGGCCGACGACGAGCAGGCCGAGGGTTTCATCGAGGGCTCCAGCCTCGATGTCCTGGCCCGCAACTACTACTTCAACCGCAACCAGTTGCTGCCCGGCGTGCGTGACATGCGCGAATGGGGCCAGGGCTTCGTCGGCAAGTTCGAGTCCGGCTTCACCCAGGGCACCGTCGGCTTCGGCCTCGATGCCTACGCCATGCTCGGCCTGAAGCTGGATGGCGGTGGCGGCACTGCCGGCACCTCGATCCTGCCGATCAACAGCCCGAGCAAGGAGGGTTACGACTACGGCAAGGCCCCGGACAGCTTCTCCAGCGCCGGCGCCTCGGTGAAGGTGCGCGCCTTCGACACCGTGCTGCGCGCCGGTGACCTGTTCCTCACCAATCCGGTGATCGCCGGCGGCGAGACCCGCATGCTGCCGCAGACCTTCCGCGGCGTCAGCCTGACCAACACCAGCATCGACAACCTGATGCTCGAAGGCGGCCAGGCCAGCTTCACCAAGCCGTACAACCAGAGCGGCCACCGCCGCATCGACACCTTCTACGGCTCGCTGCCGGACGGCCGCGACAGCCGCCACCTGAACTGGGCCGGCGCGGTGTGGACGCCCGTCGAAGGGCTGACCAGCAGCCTGTACGGCGCCGAGCTGAAGGACATCTGGAACCAGTACTACTTCAACCTGGACTACACCTGGCAGCTCAACGACCTGGTCAGCCTCAACCCGGGCCTGAACTACTACCACACCCAGGACACCGGCGACGCCCTGCTCGGCAACATCGACAACAACACCTACAGCCTGCACTTCACGGTGAATGTCGGTTACCACGCGGTCACCGCGGTGTACCAGCGGGTCAACGGCAACACGCCGTTCGACTACATCAACCAGGGCGACAGCATCTACCTGGACAACTCGCAGATCTACTCGGACTTCAACGGCCCCAACGAGCGCTCGTGGAAGCTCAAGTACGCCTACGACTTCGCCGGCCTCGGCGTGCCCGGCCTGACCACCGCCGTGCAGTACTCCAAGGGCGAGCTGGACCTGACCAAGGCCGATGCCGACAGCCCCGGCTACGGCAGCTGGTACAGCGCCGAGGGCAAGAATGCCCAGCACTGGGAACGTGACGTGGATGTCGCCTACGTGTTCCAGGAAGGTCAGTTCAAGGACCTCAGCCTGCGCCTGCGCTGGGCCGCGCACCGCGGCAGCCAGGGCTATTCGGCGGTGGACAACGACATCGACGAGTACCGGATCATCGTCGACTATCCGGTGAACATCTTCTAAGGCTTGCCTGGATCGTGGGAGCGAGCTTGTCGGGGCGCCGAACCGTCGCGAAACCTGAGCCCGTGGTTTGCCTGACACACTGAAATGGATGGCTTTGGGGCCGCTTTGCGGCCCTTCGCGAGCAAGCTCGCTCCCACGATCAATGCCTGAAAGGCTGGGCGGACTCCCACAAGGTCCCGATGGGCCATCGACAAAGTGCTGAAAAAAAGCCCCGCTCAAGGCGGGGCAAATGATCGGGGGCGGCTCATCTCCCCCGATGGCTCAACCCCTCATTCCGTCTCGATGTGCCGTGGCGCCATCAGCGACATCCACAGCAGCGACAGGAAGTACATCGCCGGAATCATGACGAACAGCACCGAGTAGTTGTTGTTGGTGGTGGTCAGCACATAGCCGACGATCTTGGTCATGAACATCCCGCCAATCGCCCCGACCATGCTGCCGAAGCCGAACACCGTGCTCACCAGGTGCTTGGGCGTGTAGTCCATCACCATGCTCCAGATGTTCGCCGTCCACGCCTGGTGCGCGCCCACGGCGATGGCGATCGCCAGCACCGCCATCCACAGATTGCTCGCCCCGGCGGCGAAGATAATGCTGACGATGCAACTGGCACAGATCAGCATCGAGATCAGCCGCGCCTTCACCGCCTGCATGCCGCGCCCGATCAGGAACGACGACAGCGCGCCGCCGCCGATGCTGCCGAAGTCGGCGGTCAGGTAGATGACGATCAGCGGCAGGCCCATCTGCGCCACGCTGATGCCCAGTTCGTATTGCTGGTTGAGGAACGGTGGCAGCCAGTACAGGTAGAACCAGAACACCGGCGCGGTGATCGCGTAGCCCAGGGCATAGGCCCAGGTGCCGCGACGACGCAGGATGCGGCTGAACGGCACGCGCTGGGCAGGCGGTTCGACCTCGTTGTTGACGTAGTCCAGCTCGCTCTGGCGCACCGCAGGGTGCTCTTCCGGGTTGAAATACTTCAGCGCCCAGAACACCAACCAGATGAAGCCCAGGCACATCAGGAAGAAGAACGCCGCCTGCCAGCCCCAGGCCGCGAGGATCAGCGGCAGCAGCATGGGCGTGAGCATGGCGCCGACGTTGGTGCCGGCATTGAAGATGCCGGTGGCCATCGCCCGCTCGCCGGCCGGGAACCATAGCCGGGTCATCTTCACGCAGGCCGGATAGTTGGCCGCCTCGGTCAGGCCGAGGATCAGCCGGCAGACCATGAAGCCCGCCGCCGAGGTGGCCAGGCCATGGGCACCGGTGGCCAGGCTCCACAGCAGTACCGAAAGGAAGAAGGCGCGCTTGACCCCGACCTTGTCGATGAAGCGCCCCTGCAACAGCAGGCCGACGGCATAGCCGGCCTGGAACCAGAAGTTGATATCGGCGTAGTCCTGGGTGGTCCAACCCATGTCCTTGGCGAGGATCGGCTGCATGATGCCGAGGGCGGTGCGGTCGATATAGTTCAGCGTGGTGGCGAAGAACACCAGGGCCAACATCGACCAGCGCGTGGTGCCCACGGCAAAGGCGTTGCGTATCTTCTGCGCCACGCCGACCCGCGCGCTGGCGCGGCTGTCGGCCAAAGGCGCGGTGTTGTCCGAATCGATCATCTTCAAACCCATCCCATTGTGATTATTGTCGGTGGTGTTTCGATGGACGCCTGCCCGCCGGGCAGGCGTTGGTTGCGGGTGCCGCTCAGGTCGAAGGCTTGACCACCCCCACCGTCAGCAGCAGGTTGGCGAAGCGTCGCGGTTCGGCCGTGGCGATCACCAGCGCGGTCATCGGCGAACACACCGCGTCGTAGAACGCCTGGCGCTCCAGCCGGGTGATCGGCACCTCGCCCAGCATCCGCGCGTATTCGTCCTGGACCGCAGCGCTCTCGCCCTCGGGCACCTGCACCACGCTGGCGTCCTGGATGACCAGGCTGTCCAGCAGTGCATCCAGCACCTGGGTGGTGCGGGGCACCCCGGGCATCAGGTTGAGGTAGACCTTGGTCGCCTCCGGGCTCGACAGCGAGGCATAGGGGTAGTTGCCGTCGGCGATGAGGATCCGCGAGTAGTGGCCGCAGCGCCCCAGCACGTCGAGGATCTGCGGGTGGAGCAACTTGCCTTTGAGCATGTCCGGGCTCCCGCAGGTTTCAGCGCGGCGAAAAACGCGGCTGCACGTCACGGTTGACGTGGTAGGCCGGCAGGCGCCCCTGGAACACATCGACCACGTTCTGCGCGGCCTTGGAGCGGATCTCCACTTCCGACTCCTCGGAGTACCAGGCGCAGTGTGGCGACAACAGCACGTTGGGCATCGCCGTCAGTGGATGATCGGCCCCCAGCGGCTCGCGCTCGAACACATCCAGCCCGGCCCCGGCGATGCTCCCTGCTTGCAGGGCGTCGACCAGTGCGGCCTGGTCCACCACCGGGCCGCGGGCGGTGTTGACCAGGTAGGCGGTGGGCTTCATCAGGGCGAACTGCGCGGCGCCGACCAGGCCCAGGGTGCTGTCGGTCAGCGGCACATGGACGGAGAGGAAATCGGACTGGCGATACAGGGTGTCGCTGTCCACCAGCGTCACCCCTAGCTCGGCAGCCAGCGCGGGGTTGGCATAGGGGTCGTGGGCAATGATGGACACCCCGAAGGCCGCCATCTTGCGGGCCAGGCGCTGGGGAATCTGGCCAAAGCTGAGCAGGCCGAGGGTCTTGCCCCGCAGACGGAACAGCGGCTTGGCCACGGTGTAGTCCCAGCGTCCGCTGCGCACCGCCGCATCGAAACGGCCGAGGCCGCGGGCCAGGGCGAGCATCATCGCCGCCGCATGGTCGGACACGTCTTCCAGCGAGCCATCCGGCACGTTGGCGATGCAGATGCCCGCCGCCGTGGCGTCCGGCACGGCGATGGTATTGAGGCCGATGCCATAGCGGGAGATCACCTTGCACTTGTCCAGCGCGGCGATCACCCGCGGGGTGATCTGTGCGTACTGGTTGATGATCGCGTCGGCGTCGGCGCACACCTCGATCAGTTCTTCTTCGCTGCGGCACTGCGCCGGCACCAGGCTCAGGCCGGCGCGTTCCAGCACCGCCTGCTCGGGGGCCAGGTCGGCAAATTCGTAATCGGTTACCACGATCTTGAAGGTCATCGCGTTCTCTCGCGCAAAGGTTGCCCGTCTCACCCCGCAGCGCGGCTGCCGGTGAGGGTCGTACAGGGAACAGGTCAGGGGTGCGGGTCAGGCGCCGAAGCGGTCATCCAGGCCTTTGTGGAAGTCCAGGTCCACCAGTTCGCAGAACTCGGCATAGCTGTGCTGGGCCGGGCCGCCGGCCGGCGTGCCGCTGGCCTTGAGGTGGGCCAGGGCCGAGGCCACGGCATGGGTCGCGGTGAACAGCGCGGTGACCGCGTAGAACACCATGGAGAAGCCCATCTCCTGCAGGTCGGCGACGCGCAGCGCGGTGGTCTCGTTGCCATCGACGATGGACACCACCTTGGGCCCGGACACGGCGCGGGCCACGGCCTCGACTTCGGCGATGGTCTTGACGCCGTCGACGAACACCAGGTCGACACCGGCGTCCTGGTACAGGTGCGCGCGGCGGATCGCTTCCTCGGCGCCGGCGGCCGGCATGGCGTCGGTGCGGCCGATGATCAGCAGGTCGTCCTGGCCGCGGGCCTCGATCGCGCATTTCAGGCGACGCACGTTTTCCGCCGCGTCCATCAGGCGGATGCCGGCCATCTGCCCGCAGCGCTTGGGCGCAACCTGGTCTTCCAGGTGAATGGCGGCGACACCGGCCTGGATGTACTCGCGCACGGTGCGCTGGATGTTCGACGGGCCGCCGTAGCCGGTGTCGGCATCGGCGATCACCGGGATATGGGTGGCGCGCACCATGTTGCGCGCGTGTTCGGTCATTTCCGTCTGCGACAGCAGGCCGATGTCCGGCGTGCCGAGGCGGCTGGCGGTGGCGCCGAAGCCGGTCATGTACACCGCCTCGAAACCGGCCTGCTGGACCAGTCGCGCGGTGATCGAATCGGGGGCGCCGGGGGCGACGATGATCTTGCCTTCGGCAATCTGCTGCTTCAGGCGGGATGCGTAAGCCATGCTGGGTCTCCACTGTTTATTGTTGTTCTGCTGCGATCCGTGTTGCCGATCACCCCGGTGCGCAAGGCCTCCAGGTGCACGGCCAGGGTCCTGTCGATATGCGTGCGGAAGATCCGCTCCAGGGCCGGCAGGTCGCCCTGTTCCATCAGCACCACCATGTGCCGGTGTTCTTCCAGGCTCTCCTTGCGCAGCGCGGTGATCGGCGCGGTGAGGATGGTGCGCAAGGTGGCGATGCGGCCCTCGACCAGGCGGAAGGAGTCCTGCACGTAGGAGTTGCCGCAGTGATCGAAAAAGCTCTGGTGAAAGCGCGTGTCCGCCCGGCTGTAGGCCACCGCGTCGCCGGCGGCCTGGGCGGCCTCCATCTCGGCGACGATGCGCTTGAGCGTCGCCACGAACGTCGGGGTATCACGCTGCAGGGCCAGGCGCACGGCGTTGGCCTCGAGCATGTAGCGAAACTCGCAGATGGCGATGACGTCGTCCTCGCTCGGCTCGAACACGAAGCTGCCGCGCTTGGGACGTACGGTGACCAGCCCCATCAGTTGCAACTGGGTCAAGGCATCGCGCACCGGAGTGCGACTGACGCCAAAGACCTCGGCCAGCTTTTCTTCCGAGACGTTCTCGCCCAGGGCGAACTCGCCATCGACGATGGCTTGGCGCAGGCGGTTGGCAACCATCTCGGTCAGGGATTTCGGCTGTTTTATTTTCAGGCTGTCTTTCATCGTTCCACGTCCACGTCACGGTCTGGTGAGTGGCCATTCTTACCTGCCGTCGTCCGGGCTGCCATCGGTGTGCAATGGCATCGCGCATTTCTGTTGTATGTAAGGTACGGTACCTCATAGCGAGCGTCAAACAGGAACAGCGTGGTTTCGTTCGATTATCGAACGTTGTTGTGCACGGCAGTGGTGGTGTGCGAGCGCCACATATCGCCAACCCGAGTAACTTCTTGTCCTACAATCCCCGTCGCCCCTAGAATACCGACCGCCGCTCGGGCCCTTCGCGCGCGGCCAGTTATGGAAATCCACCACCAGAGCCCTCCCCGGACCAGTCCAGCCTGTCGCCGGCGCACGGTTCTATCCGTTTTCCGGCCCAAACGACGCCCAGGCAACCCCGCGACCATGAACGCGCACACCACGCCCCCGCGCTCCGGCCTGTACCGGAAGCACCCGGAGCTGATCCTCAACCTGGGCAGCTGCCTGGCCGTGGTCGCCATCATTGCCATCGTCACTTTCCTGCTGATGCGCGAACGGATGAACGTGGAACAGAGCGCGGTACGCTCGGCGCGCAACATCGTCAAGCTGATCGAGACCGACATCATCCGCAATGTCGAGCTCTACGACCTGTCCCTGCAAAGCCTGATCTGGGCCGTGCAGCACCCGGAACTGCTGGGCATCCCCGCGCACATGCGCCAGCAGGTGCTGTTCAACCAGGCCTTCAGCAGCCCGGTGCGCGGCGACATCCTCTGGCTCGATCGCAACGGCAACGTGGTCGCCGACTCCGCCAGCACCACCCCGCGCACGGCCAACTTCGCCGACGACGCGATCTTCCAGGAACACAGGCGCAACCCCGACCTGGGCCTGGTCATCAGCCCGCCGTTCAAGGCCCGCCTGGGCGACCTGGACTGGTGCATCAGCTTCAGCCGGCGCATCGACGATAGAGACGGCAACTTCGCCGGGGTCGCCGGCGGCGCCCTGCGCCTGTCGCACTTCAGCGACATGTTCAAGCGCCTCGACATCGGCCACGACAGCAGCATCAACCTGATGAACACCGATGGCCAGTTGCTCGCCCGCCATGCCACCGGCAACAGCGGACAGCGCCACGAGCAGATCGGTGCCAGCTTCGCCAGCCGACCGAACTTCCAGCGCCTGCTGGCCGAAGGCAGTGGCAGCTTCAGCAGCCAGTCCGGCGATGACGGTGAAATGCGCCTGTACACCTTCGCCCGCGTCCAGAACCTGCCGCTGGTGCTGGTGGTGACGCAGTCGGTGGACGAGGTCTACCGCGCCTGGAAACGTACCGCGGTGCTGGTCAGCGGCGCGACGGCGGTGCTGTGCATCGGCATTCTCTGGTTGTCGCTGATGCTTGGCCGCGAGCTGAAGCGACGCCACAGCGCCGAGCGCAGCCTGGCCGAACTGGCCGCCACCGACAGCCTTACCGGCCTGCCCAACCGCCGCCAGCTCGACCAGGTACTGCGCCGCGAATGGGCGCGGGCCCAGCGGACCCAGCGGCCGATCGCGGTGCTGATGATCGACGTCGATCACTTCCGCGGCTTCAACGAACGCCACGGCCACCATGGTGGCGACGAGGCCTTGCGCCGCGTCGCCGAAGCCATCGCCGACAGCCTGCTGCGCCCCACCGACCTGGCGGCGCGCTACGGTGGCGAGGAATTCGTCGCGGTATTGCCGGACACCGACCTGCCGGGCGCCCTGACCCTGGCCGAACGCATCCGGGTGGGCGTCGAGGCGCTGCCGCCTTATGCCGGCGACGAGCGGCCGGTGAGCGTCAGTGTCGGGATCGGCGTCTACGAACCGGGGACGGCGCAGAGCCTGAGCGAACTGATGGCCCAGGCCGACGAAGCGCTGTACCGGGCCAAGCGCGACGGACGCAACCGGGTTGAGGCGCCGGTACAGGTGGTTGCCTGAACCGATGCGGACCCGGTTGGCGCCGGCTTGTCGGGATGCTGCCGAACCGCAGCGATGAGGCCGGCAGCAACTACAACAGACTCAGGACTGGGCGCGGGCGCTGTTGCGCAGCACCTTCACCTGGTCGTGGTTGCGCTGCACGCCATGGTACTGGCGTTCGACCAGGGTGTAGGAAGCCGAGGCCGGAGCGATCTTCGCCAGCTTCTCCAGCGCTTCCTTGTACGCCTTCAGCGCATGGTCCTCGCCACGCTCGGCTTCGTTGAGCACGGCCTCGTCGTCCTTGCCGGTGACCATCGCCTTGAGGTTGACCCAGCCGCGATGCATGTCGCCGCTCAGGCTGGTGGACGTCTCCGGGTCACCGCCCAGGCTGCGCACATGCTGCTGCAGCTCGGCCGCAGCACCGGCGCAGTCACCGGAACGTTGCAGGAAGTAGGTCTTGAGGTCGGCGCGCTTGACGTCATCGGCGCAGGTCTTGAAGCCTTTCTCACCGTCCTTGCTGAATTCGATCAGGTCATTGAGTACGGAAATGACTTCCTTATGGGTGTCGGTCATGGCACAGCTCCTTTTGCATGAGGGATGATGCAAGGGATATCGCAGGCTTCGTGCCAGCTTGGCCATTCAATAAAATTCCTTGTTTATCAATTTCTTATAAAAAATCGATAAATCTGTATGCTCGTTTTCTGCATGAACTGTCCTTTGGCCTTCATGCAGATTGCCTGTATCGTCCTGCCATTCGTCAGCCTTTTCCCGCAAGTCCGTCCTATGAATCCCGAAGCCCTCGAACTGCTGGTCACCCGTGAAATGCCCTATGGCAAATACCAGGGCCGGCTGATCGCCGACCTGCCCGGCCACTACCTCAACTGGTTCGCCCGCCAGGGCTTTCCCAAGGGAGAGCTGGGCGGCCTGCTGGCGCTGATGCACGAGGTCGACCACAACGGCCTGTCGGACCTGCTCGAACCGCTGCGCAAGAAACATCCCCGCCCACGCCCCTGAAGAAGCGAGACACCCATGACCCCGTTGCCTGCGTCCGAGACCGCCCTCCTGGCCCGCGATGAGGGCTACTGGCAGCGCATCGCCGCGCACTATGATGTCGAGCCCGGTCCGATCAACCTCGAGCACGGCTACTTCGGGCGCATGACCCGCGCGGTGACCACGGCCTATCACCAGCATATCGACGCCATCAACCGCCTGAACTCGCTGCCGGTGCGCCAGCATTTCGAGCAGATCGGCAGCGTGCAGATCCGCGATGCCGTGGCTGGCCTGATAGGCGTGCCACCGCGCAGCGTGGCCATCACCCACAGCGCCTCCGGCGCCTTGCAGTCGATCCTGCGCAACTACAACCGCCTGCAGCCGGGCGACGAGCTGCTGGTCAGCGACCTGGAATACGACAGCGTGCAGAACGCCATGGGCTGGCTGGCCCACGAGCGCGGGTTGGAACTGATCACGCTGCGCCTGCCGCACCCGGCGACCTACGAGAACATCGTCGACAGCTACCGCCAGGCCTTCGTGCGCAACCCGCGCATCCGCCTGATGGCGCTGACCTACGTGAACCATCGCACCGGGCTGGTGATGCCGGTGCAGGACATCGCCCGCTGCGCCCGCGAGCATGGCGTGGAAGTGGTCCTGGACGGCGCCCATGCCCTCGGCCAGATCGACTTCGACCTGGAGCAACTGGGCATCGAGCTGGCGGGCTTCAACCTGCAGAAATGGATCGGCGCGCCGTTGAGCCTGGGGGTGCTCTACATCGCCCCGGGCAAGCTCGACGCGGTGAACGCGGACATGGGCGAGGTGCGTTATCCACAGGACGACATCCGCTCCCGCGCGCCCTACGGCACGCCGAACATCCCGGCCTGGCTGACCTTGCCGACAGTGATCGAGGAACACCGGGCCATGGGCGGATCGGCGCTGAAAGGCGCGCGCCTGAACTACCTGCGCGACCTGTGGGTGGCACCGGCGCGGGAGATCGATGGCATCGAGGTACTGACCCCGGATGATCCGCGGCTGTACTGCGGGATCACCTCGTTCCGCTTCACCCGGCATGCCGACCAGGCGGCGATGGCGCGGCGCCTGCTGGAAACGTTCAACCTGTTCACCGTGGCCCGGGATGGCTCCGCGTGCGGGCCGTGCATCCGGGTGACCCCAGGGTTCGTGACCACGCCGGAAGAAGTCGGATTGCTGGTGAAGGCATTGCAGCAACTGGCCTGATTGTGTCGCCTGGTCTGGCCCTATCGCTGGCAAGCCAGCTCCCACAGGGATCTCTGCCAACCACAGGATTTGTGTACGGCGCGGACACTGTGGGAGCTGGCTTGCCAGCGATGAGGCCATCAAGCACAGCGCGAGTCCCGAGCCTTATCCCTTGACCGGCTGCACCGCCAGTTCCACCACCTCGCTCTTCTTGACCAGCGCATACACCACCCCGGTCAACAGGCTCCCCGCCGCGATCGCCAGCAGGTACAGCAAGGCATGGTTGATCGCATTGGGAATCAGCATGACGAACAGCCCGCCATGGGGCGCCATCAGCTTGCAGCCGAAGTACATCGACAACGCGCCGGTCAGCGCACCACCGGCGATGCTGGCCGGGATCACCCTCAGCGGGTCCTTGGCGGCAAAGGGAATCGCCCCTTCGGAAATGAAGCACAGGCCCAGCACCAGCGCCGCCTTGCCCGCCTCCCGCTCGCTCTGGGCGAACTTGCGCCGGGCGAGGAAACTGGCGATGCCCAGGCCGATCGGCGGGACCATCCCGGCGGCCATGGTCGCCGCCATCGGCGCGTAGCTCTGCGACGCCAGCAGGCCCACGGAAAACGCATAGGCCGCCTTGTTCACCGGTCCGCCGAGGTCCACGCACATCATCGCGCCGAGGACGATGCCCAGCAGGATCGCGTTGGTGGTGCCCATGCTGTCGAGGAAGTGGGTCAGCCCGGCCAGCATCCCGGCCACCGGCGTGCCCACCACGTAGATCATCACCAGCCCGGTGAACAGGCTGGCGAACAGCGGGATCAGCAGGATCGGCTTGAGCGCCTCCAGGCTGGTCGGCAGCTTCAGCCAGCGGCTGATGGCCCTGGCACTGTAGCCGGCGAGAAAACCGGCGATGATGCCGCCGATGAACCCCGCACCGAGGGTGCTCGCCAGCAAGCCACCGATCATCCCCGGCGCCAGCCCCGGCCGGTCGGCGATGGACCAGGCGATGTAGCCGGCGAGCAGCGGCACCATCAGCTTGAACGCCGCCTCGCCGCCGATCTGCATCAGCGCGGCAGGCAAGGTGCCCGGCTCCTTGAACGCCTCGATGCCGAAGACGAAGGACAGGGCAATCAGCAGACCACCCGCCACCACCATCGGCAGCATGAACGACACCCCCGTGAGCAGGTGCTTGTAGACCCCGGTCTTCTCGCTGCGCGGCGCAGACGCCTGGGCGCTGGCGCCAGGGCTTTCCTCGCGGGCCTCGGCCAGCGCCCGGGTCAGGGTGGCCCGCGCCTGCTTCAGCGCCACGCCGGTGCCGCAGCGATAGATGCGCTTGCCGGCGAAGCGCTCGACAGGTACCTCGATATCCGCCGCCAGCAGGACCACGTCCGCCTCGGCGATGGCCGCGGCGCTCAACGGATTGCGCGCGCCCACCGAGCCCTGGGTTTCCACGCTCAGTTGCAGGCCCATCTGCTGCGCGGCCTGCTGCAAGGCCTCGGCGGCCATGAAGGTGTGGGCGACCCCGGTCGGACAGGCGGTGACGGCCACGATCTTCTGGCCCGAACCGACGGCTGGCGCCTGCGCCACGGCCTCACTGGGCTGGTACGGCACGGCCTGCTGCGCGGCCTGACGGAGAAAGTTGTCCACATCCCCCAGCGCCTGGGCCGGGGTGCTCTGGAACAGGCGCTTGCCGGCCAGGCGCTGCAAGGCCAGCGGCGTGCTGCTGAGCACCAGCACCCAGTCGGCATCGGCGATGGCCGCTGGCGACAACTGCCGCTCCGGATGCGCCGGGTCGTGCACCTCGACACAGGTACTCCAGCCCAGGCGCTGGGCAGCGGCATCCAGCAGGCGCGCACTGACCCGGCTGGACACCTGCCCATTGGGGCAGGCGGTGATGATCGCGAGTTTCATTGGGCACCCTCTTGTTCTGCGTCGGGGTTGTGGATAACCACGGCCGTTTCGAAGCGCGCCAGCTGCGCGCGGTCATTGATGCCGAAGCCAATCTGGCTGACCGCCTGGGCGGCGATCGCGGTGGCCCGGCGCAGGGTCTGCGGCGCCGGCTCTCCGGCCAGCAGGCCATGCAGCATGCCGGCCAGCAGCGAGTCGCCGGCCCCCACGGTACTGGCGACCGTCACCTGCGGCGGCACGCCTTGCAGCACGCCATCACGCCTGAACCAGTTGACGCCCTGCTCGCCCTGGGACACCACCACATGGGCGATGCCCTGGTCGAGCAGGCGCTGCGCGGCCGCGCGCTGCTGGGCGAAATCGTGCAGCGGCTGGCCGACGGCCTCGCCCAGTTCCTCGGTATTGGGCTTGATCAACCACGGCGTGGCACGCAAGCCGGCGTCCAGGGCCGCGCCGCTGCTGTCGAACGCAACCTTCAGGCCCATGCCCTTGAGGCGCAGCAGCAACTGCTCCAGCCACTCGGGAGTGATCCCGCGCGGCAGGCTGCCGGCCACCACCACCGCGTCATGTCCCGGCGCCAGCTGGTCCAGGCGCTGCATCAGCGCGTCGCGCGCCGCCTCGTCGACCTGCGGGCCCGGGCCATTGATGTCGGTGACCTGGCCACCCGCCTCGACCAGCTTGATGTTGCTGCGGGTCTCGCCGGGCACGCGGATGAAGCCGTCGACGAAGCCACGCTGGCTGATCAGCGCCTCGAACGGCCCGAGGTTGTCCACTCCCAGGAAGCCGCTGACGCTCAGTTGGTGACCGAGGTCGGCCAGCACCTGGGCCACGTTCAGGCCCTTGCCGGCGGCATGGCTGTGTTGCGCCGACGCGCGGTTGACCGCACCGGGACGCAGCGCGTCGAGGCTCACGGTGACGTCCAGCGCCGGGTTGAGGGTCAAGGTCAGGATCTTCGCCATCAGTGCATCTCCACCAGTGCCCGCACGTCGCCGGCACTGCCCAGGGCCAGCGCCTGTCGCGCCAGGCCGCGGGCCTGTTCAATACTCAGCGCGCGCACCTGTGCCTTGACTTCGGCAATGCTGCGCGCTGCCACGCTCAATTCATCCACGTCCAGCCCGACCAGCAGCGGCACCGCCTGCGGATCGGCGGCCAGCTCGCCGCACACGCCGACCCACTTGCCATGGGCATGGGCCGCGCGCACGGTCATGTCGATCAGGTTCAGTACCGCCGGGTGCAGGCCGTCGGCCTGGGCCGACAGGCTCGGGTGGCCACGGTCGATGGCCAGGGTGTACTGGGTCAGGTCGTTGGTGCCGACGCTGAAGAAGTCCACTTCCGCCGCCAGCACGGGGGCCAGCAGGGCTGCCGAAGGCACCTCGATCATGATTCCGACCTGCAGGTCGGCGACCGGGATGTCCGCCAGCAGGCGATCGACCATGCGCCGCGCCTCGCGCCACTCCTCGACCTGGCCGACCATCGGGAACATGATCCGCAGCGGCCGCTCGCCGGCGGCGCGCAACAGGGCGCGCAACTGGCTTTCCATGACCTTCGGCCGCTGCAGGGTCAGGCGGATGCCGCGCACGCCGAGGAAGGGGTTTTCCTCCTTGCCGATCGGCCAGTACGGCAGCGGCTTGTCGCCGCCGACATCGAGGGTGCGCACCACCAGCGGACGCCCGTCGAGGCCATCGAGCACCCGGCGGTATTCGGCTTCCTGGGTGGCCTCGTCCGGCAGTTGCGGATGGGCCATGAAGATCAGCTCGGTGCGCAGCAGGCCGACGCCTTCGGCGCCTTGCGCCACCACGGCCTCGATCCCGGCGCTTTCACCGATATTGGCGAACACCTCGACGGCATGCCCGTCGCGGGTCAGCGCCGGCTCCAGGCGCCGGGCATCGGCGGCGCGCTGGCGTTGCGCACGCTGCTCGCGTTCGGCCAGAGCCTGTTCCAGCTGCTCGCTGGCCGGATCGACGGCCACCCGGCCGCGCTGGCCATCCAGCAACAGCGGCGTGCCCGGGGCGATCAGCAGCACGCCGTCGCCGGCACCGACCACCGCCGGGATGCCCAGCGCCCGCGCGACGATGGCGCTGTGGGCGGTGGCGCCACCGCGAGCGGTGAGGATGCCGGCCACCCGCGCCGGGTCGAGACGGGCCACATCGGACGGCCCGACCTCGGCCATCACCAGCACATAGGGTTGCGACGGCTCGGGCGTTTCACTGATGCCGCACAGCTGCATCAGCACCCGCCGGCCGACATCGCGCAGGTCGGCGGCACGCTCGGCCAGCAGGCTGTCCTGCAGCGACTCCTGCTGGCGCGCGGCGCTGTCGATCACCGCCAGCCAGGCCGCCGGGGCGCTTTCGCCCTGGCGCAGGCGCAGTTCGACCTCGTCGCCCAGGCCGGGGTCGGCGAGCATTTCCTGGTGGGTGAAGAAGATCTCGCGGATCGCGCTGACGTCGCTGCGCTGGATCAGCTCATCGATATCGGCGCGCACCCGCAGCAAGGCGTCGCCCAGGCGCTGGCGCTCCAGCGCTGGCGAATCGCCCCGCAGCGGATAGTCGAAGGTCTGCAGCAACGGCACATGGGCCGGGCCACTGGCGATGCCGGAAGCAGCGGCGACGCCTTGGATGATCGCCCCGGACACCGGCGCGACCGGGACGATATCCGCTTCATCCAGCACCTGCGGCAGCGGGGCCAGCGGGGTCAGCGCCTCGACCTCCTCGCCCAGGCCGCCTTCGACCGCCTTCAGCATGACCGACAGTGCCTCGGCGATATGCGGCTCGACACTGAATTCGAGTACCTGGCCACGCCGCGCGCCGAGCCCCAGCAGCTTGCTCAGGCTCTTCACCGACACCGGCGACGCGCCGCCATCGGCGAGGCGCACGCGGATCTCGCCGTCGTAGTCCTTGGCCAGTTGCGCCAGGACCTTCGCCGGCCGTGCATGCAGGCCGTGCGGGTTGGCCAGGGCGATGCGGGCGCTGGGCCAGTCCTGCGGCAGCGTGCCGCCGAGCAGGGCCAGCACCTCCGGCACGCTGCCGGCGCGCAGCAGGTCCTGGCCACGGCCTTCGATCAGCAGGTTGCACAGGCGATCCAGCAGCGCCTGCTGCGCCTCGCCCTGGCTGGCCAGGCAGATCAGCCCCGCGAGCGGCTGGCCAAGGTGACGCAGCGGCTGTTGCGGGGTGACGAAGGCCAGGCCCGGCTGGCGCACGGCCTGGCCGCTGGCGAGCAGCCACAGGCCGTGGCCCAGGGGCAGCGGCTCGGCCTGCTGCAGCGCCGCGGCGAAGGTGCCGTCCACGCACTCGGCACGGCGCAGCAGGCGCGCGCCCTGCCAGAGCAGATCGGCGAAGTCGTCGGCGGACACCGCCAGGCCGATGCTGCGTTCATCCAGCAGCAGTTCCCGCGGCGCGCCTTGCAGTACCTGCAGCACCGCCTCGGCGCTGTCGGCGCGGCTCAGCGCCTCGGCCAGATCGCCTTCGCCGAGGGCACGGGTCAGTTGCTGGAGCAGTTGCAGGTGCTCGTCGGAGCGCGCGGCGATGGCGATGGCCAGGTGGACGATCTGCCCGTCGCCCCAGTCCACCCCGGCGGGAAACTGCATCAGGCGCACGCCGGTGGCGAACACCTGGTCACGAGTCTGCGGGGTGCCGTGGGGAATCGCGATGCCCTGGCCCAGGTAGGTCGAACCCTGCGCTTCACGGGCCTGGAGGCCGGCCAGGTAACCCTCGGCCACCAGGCCATCCTCGACCAGCCGTGCCGCCAGCAATCGGAGGGCGGCGGCTTTATCCACAGCCACCTGACCCATGGCAATCTGCGCCGTGGTGAATTCGAGCATCGTCCTCTCCTTTTGCAACGCCAGGGCGGCGCCGAGGTATTGTTGTGTGGTTACAAGCATAGGGCCAGTACTTGTCCAATCCCGTGGCAAACGGATCGTGCGGCAGAAAAATGGCCTGCTGAAACGATTAACCTTAAAATAGCGAGCACGTTACTCGATAACCTGCGAACAAAGAAGCCCCTTAGTGTCGGACAATTGCGACAATGGTCGTCTGCGCCAACGGCACAGGATCGGCGACAATGACCGGTCAGGCTTCGCGCCCCGCCCCGGCATATAACAAGGAAAATCTGGTGAAACTCAGCGATATAGCCCGTCTGGCCGGTGTCTCCGTGACCACCGCCAGCTACGTCATCAACGGCAAGGCCGAACAGCAACGCATCAGCAATGCGACTGTGGAGCGTGTCCGCGCTGTGGTCGAAGCCCATGGCTTCACCCCCAACCCGCAGGCGGCCGGCCTGCGCAGCCGGCACACCCGGACCCTCGGTTTCATCCTTCCCGACCTGGAAAACCCCAGCTACGCGCGCATCGCCAAGCAGCTCGAACAGGGCGCGCGGGCCCGTGGCTACCAGTTGCTGATCGCCAGCAGCGACGACCAGCCGGACAGCGAGCGGCAGTTGCAGCAGCTGTTCCGCGCGCGGCGCTGCGATGCGCTGTTCGTCGCCAGTTGCCTGCCGCCCAGCGATGACAGCTATCGCGAACTGCAGGCCAAGGGCCTGCCGATCATCGCCATCGACCGCAACATGGACCCGAAGACCTTCTGTTCGGTGATCAGCGACGACCAGCCGGCCAGCCTGGCGCTGACCAGCAGCCTGCTGGAACTGAAACCCGCGAACATCGCCCTGATCGGCGCACGGCCGGAACTGAGCGTCAGCCAGGCCCGCGCCAGCGGCTTCGACCAGGCCCTGCATGCGTTCAGCGGCAAGGTCAGCCAGTACCAGGGCAAGTCCTTCAGCCGCGAGTGCGGACGCCAGTTGATGAGCGAGCTGCTGGCCGACCAGGGACGCCTGCCGGACGCCCTGGTGACCACCTCCTACGTGCTGCTGCAGGGCGTGTTCGACGTGCTGTCCACCCGCCCGGCGGACTCCCGCGCCCTGCACCTGGGCACTTTCGGCGATACCCAGTTGCTCGACTTCCTGCCGCTGCCGGTCAACGCCATGGCCCAGCAGCACGGCCTGATCGCCGAGACCGCGCTGGAACTGGCCCTGGCCGCCGTTGAGCAGAAGCAGTACCAGCCGGGCATCCATGCCGTGGCGCGAACCTTCAAGCAGCGGATCTTCAAGGGCTGACATGCGCCTGATCGACACCCACACCCACCTCGACTTCCCCGACTTCGACACCGACCGCCAGGCGCTGCTGGCGGCGGCGCAGGCCGGCGGCGTTGAGCAGATGGTGGTGCTGGGGGTGTACCAGGCCAACTGGCAACGGGTGTGGGAGCTGGTCAAGAGCGATCCGTCGCTCTATGCGGCGTTCGGGCTGCACCCGGTGTACCTGGACGATCACCAGCCAGAGCACCTGACCGCTCTGGGCGACTGGTTGACGCGCCTGCGCGGTGATCCGCAGCTGTGCGCGGTGGGCGAATTCGGCCTGGACTACTACCTCGAAACGCTGGACCGCGAGCGCCAGCAGGCGCTGTTCGAGGCGCAGTTGCAGCTGGCGGCGGATTTCCAGCTGCCGGCGTTGCTGCACGTGCGCCGCAGTCATGCGGCAGTGATCGCCACCCTCAAGCGGTTCAAGCTCGAGCGCGGCGGGATCATCCATGCCTTCGCCGGCAGCTACGAGGAAGCGCGGGAATACATCAAGCTGGGCTTTTGCCTCGGGCTTGGCGGCGCCGCCACCTGGCCACAGGCGCTACGCCTGCACAAGGTGCTGCCGCGCCTGCCGCTGAACAGCGTGGTACTGGAGACCGATGCACCGGACATGGCGCCGGCGATGTTTCCGGGGGTGAGGAACAGTCCGGTGCATTTGCCGGAGATTGCCGGGGCGCTGGCGCAGGTCATGGGGATCGAGGTCGAGGTGCTGGCCGAGGCCAGCACCCGCAATGCCTGCCGGTTGTTTGGCTGGCGGTGACGGCCTCATCGCTGGCAAGCCAGCTCCCACAATGTCCGCGCCGTACACAAATCCTGTGGTTGGCAGAGATCCCTGTGGGAGCTGGCTTGCCAGCGATGAGGCGCTGAAGATCAGACCCTGAACGCCCCGATCAACTGCTTCAGCTCCATCACCTGCGAACTCAGTTGCCGGCTGGCGTCCTCGGTCTGGTGCGCGCCTTGCGTGGTGCGCTCCGCCGCCCGGTTGATCTGCACGATGTTCTGGTCGATGTCATGGGCCACCGCCGTCTGCTGCTCCACCGCCGCGGCGATCTGCTGGTTCTGGTCGACGATCATGCCGATCGCACCGAGGATGTTCTCCAGCGCCTGCTGCACCTGCTGCGACTGGTTCACCGTGCCCGCGGCCATCTGATGGCTGCTGTCCATCGCTCGCACCGCCGCCCCCACGCCGTTCTGCAGGCGCGAGATCATCTCATCGATTTCCCCGGTGGACTGCTGGGTACGCTTGGCCAGGGTGCGTACCTCGTCCGCCACCACCGCGAAACCCCGCCCCTGCTCGCCGGCCCGCGCTGCTTCGATGGCGGCATTGAGCGCCAGCAGGTTGGTCTGCTCGGCAATGCTCTTGATCACTTCCAGGACCCGGCTGATGGCCTGGCTGTCGCTGACCAACTGGTTGATCACCGCCACCGACTGGTCGATCTCCTTCGCCAGCCCGGCGATGCTGCCCTGCTGCGACTCCACCAGGCCGCGACCGGTGACGGTTTCCTGGTTGACGCTGTGGGCGCTGCTCACCGCCGCCGCGGCACTGCGCGCCACTTCCTGGGCGGTGGCGGACATCTGGTTCATCGCCGTGGCCACCTGCTCGATCTGCCCGCGCTGGCCACTGACCGCCTGGTTGCTGCGCGACGACACCTGGTGCACCTGCTCGGCCTGGCGCTCCACCTCGGCGACGGTCTGGCCGACCTTCTCGATCAGGTCGTGGATGCGCCTCACCGTGCCGTTGAACATCTGCCCCAGCTCGCCGAGTTCATCCTTGCTCTGCACGTCGTAGCTGACGGTCATGTCCCCGGCCGCGACCTTGTCCATCACCTCGCCGAGGCTGTTGAGGGTGTTGCGGGTCGAGGCGTAGAAGCCGCTGTACAGGTAGACCACCAGCAGGAACACGCTGGCCAGGGCCACCACCAGCAGGATCATGTGGCTGCGGTACTCGCCCAGGCGCCCCTGCAGCTGCTGGTCGAGGAAGGCCACGGTGGCGTCGTTGAGCTCATAGGTGCGGGCCATCAGGTCGCTGGTCTGCTGGTAGAAGGTCGCCCACGGCGAATCCAGGGTTTCCGCCACCACCACCTGGTTCTCGAACAGTTCCGCGGCCTGCTTCAGCGAAGCCTGGCTGGCGGCGGCCTGGGTGCCGAGACGGGCCTGGGCCTGGCGATCGCCGGCCAGGGCGTCCTGGACCTTGAGCGCGTAGTCGGCGGAGAGCTTCTCGATCTGCAGCAGCAGGTCTTCGAAACGGGTGCTGGAGGTGGAGTTGATGAAGCCCTGGCCTAGGGAATAGGAGCCCATCGCACGGCCTTCGCCGAGGGTCTGGGTGACTTGCGGGGTGACCGTGGTGAGCAGTTCGGTCAGTTGGCGCATGGCGCCGTCGACGTCCTGGTTCAGTCCCGACTGGCTGGCCACCAGGCGCGGCAGGTTCTGCGCCGGGGTCTGCAGCTTGTCGAACAGCGCCACCTGGGCTTGCAGCGAAGATTCGCCGAGGGCCGCGCGCACTGCCGTGAGCAGTTCGTCGCGCTTGTCGGCGAAGGCCTTGGCCAGCGCATCGTCGCTGTGCACCGGCTGCAAGGCGGTCAGCTTCGCCTGCACCTGCTGGCCGAGGCTGGCGATCCGCGCCTCGATGTCCTCGGCCTTGCCCGACTGGCCGAGCACGGCGTTGATCTGCACCAGGTTGCCCAGGGTTTCCACGTCGCCGCGCACCCCCAGGGTGCCGCGCAGCAGGTCGAGGCTCTGCAGCTCGACCCGCGTGGCATTGAACTTGGCGTAGGAATCACGGACCAGGTAGAAGTTGGTCACCAGCATGGGCAGGAAGAACAGGACGCTGATCAGGCTGAACTTCATGCCGAAGCTCAGGCGATTCATCAGCGCAATGGCCGGACGCAACAGGCTCTTCACTGGTCGTCTCCTTCGATTTCTTATTGTTGTCCGGCGCAATGGCAGTTAGCCATTGGCGACGCTCCTGCACTTGTATAGCGCATATCGAAGGAGGGCTTTGTAACTTAAGGTAAATGACCAGGCAGTCAGTATCCGGGGCTGTCCTGCAGCCCCGATGCACTCAACCCAGCACGGTCCAAAGGGCAAAGAACGCATACCAGAGCACCGCCGAGCGCAGCAGCAGTTCCCAGAGCTTGTCCAGTCCGGCCAGCCCGGCCTCGCCCGCCGGCGCCGTCGCCGGCAGCTCCGCCGCCGCATGCCCGGCCATGCTGATCAGGCGCGACGCGGCGATCGGCCAGTTGAGCAGTTCCGGCAGCATCACCCGGCTCACCGCGACGAAGTTGCCGACCAGGGCGAAGCTCGCCGCCAGCACCCGCACCGGTGCCCAGTCGAAGGCATGCCGCAGTTGCCCGGCCCGCTCCTGCAGCGCCGGGTTGCCCGCGTTGTCGGCGGTCAACGCCAGCAAGCGGTAGGCCAGGGCCGCCGCCGGGCCGAGCAGCACGTACCAGAAGATCACCGCGAAGAAGCTCTGCAAGGCGTCCCGGAGCAGATGCCCCTCGACCTTGTGCAGCAGGCTCTGCTCGTCATCGGCGATCACCTTGAGGTCGCGCTCGGCCACATGCACCGCCGCCTGCTCGTCGCCACGCCGCCAGGCATCGCGGAACGGCCCGAGGGACGCCTTCACGTCGCCACGGCCAAGGCAGTAGATCAGCACCAGCAGATGCACCGGCAGCGCCAGCAGGCCATAGGCCACCGGCTCCAGCACATGCAGGAGCAGCGCCAGCACTGCCACCGGTGCCAGCACCAGGATCGCCAGCGTCCACCAGGGTTGGGGCTTGCCGCGGCGCTCCAGGCGCGCCAGTTCGGTCAGGAAGAAGCCGTCACGTTGCAGGCGCCCGCGCAGGGCAGAGAACTTCTCCACCCAGAGCACCAGCAACAACACCAGGAAAGTCATCGATCAGTTCTCCTTGATCTGCAGGGCAGCGCGGTAGCGGGCCCAGTCGAAAGCCGGACCGGGGTCGGTCTTGCGCTCGGGGGCGATATCGCTGTGGCCGCAGATGCGCTTGCCGTCGAGGGCCGGCCAGGCCGCGCGCAAGTGCCGGGTCAGGTCTTCCAGGGCCTGGTACTGGGCATCGCTGTAGGGCAGCTCGTCGGTGCCCTCCAGTTCGATGCCGATGGAAAAGTCGTTGCAGCCCTCGCGCCCGTCGAAGCGCGACACCCCGGCATGCCAGGCGCGGTCGAGGCAGGAGACGAACTGGGTCACCGCACCGTCGCGCTCGATGAGGAAATGCGCGGAGACCCGCAGGTCCTTGATGGTCTCGAAGAAGGGGTGCTCGGTGGGGTCGAGGCAGTTCTGGAAGAACGCCTGGACCTTGCCGGTGGCGAATTGCGCCGGCGGCAGGCTGATGTTGTGGATCACCAGCAGGGCGATGGCTTCGCCCTCGGGGCGCGCGTTGAAGTTCGGGGAAGGGCAATGGGTGACGCCGGCGAACCAGCCAGTGGTGCGGTCCAGCTGCATAGAAAGTCCTGAAAACACGGGGGCACCGCAGCAGTATGCCCCGAGCCGGCCGGGTCTGTATCGTTAAAAAGTGTGAGCCAGGTCAGTGTCGGCTGCGCTGCAACTGGTTGACCACCGAGTCCAGCGCGCGATCGAACAGCAGGCTGTCATCCAGCAGGCTCACGTCGCCGCGCTGCAGCGCCACCGCCAGGCCCATGGCCGTCCACTCGCGGACCTTCATCCCGCTGCGGTTGACGAAGACATAGCGGTCGCTGTCGTCGAACAGGGCGATCAACTTGCAGCGCAACGACTCGTCGTCCTCATGCAGCTCGATCCAGTGACCCGGCTGCAGGCGACGCACGCTGAGCAGTTCGGGATCGTCCTCGGCCAGGTGCTGGTCGCTGTCGGCCGGCGGCCAGTCCTCCGGGCCACGCAGGATGATCTCGTCGCGGACCAGCACGCGCTCGGTCCCCGGGGCCACCGCATCCTGCACGCCCGCCGGCTCGAACGCACCCAGGTGAAGCGTCTCCAGGGCGGCGAAGAACTCGCTGGTGGCGAACGGATCGAACACCGCCCCACCCAGGCCTTCGCGCAGGGCCTTGAGCAGGCCGGGCACGCGTTCCAGCAAGCGCTGACGGTCCTCGGGCTGCTCCAGCGGACCGACGCTCCACAGCAGTTCATCCATGCTCAGCAAGGCCTCGCGCCACGCCGGCGAATCCTCGCCGTGCTTGAGCCAGGCCAGCAGCAGCACCTGGCTCCAGGCATCCTCCAGCACGCGCACCACGATGCGCGGCAGCTGCTTGCCCTGCAGGCGCCGGTTGATCTCGTGCTGCACCCGGGCGCGGGCGTGCTCGGTGCGCGCACGGCCCTCCTCGGCATCGCGGGTGCGCTGTTCCAGCAGTTCGGCGCGGCGGCGTTCGTCGTTGTTGAAGGCGAGGAAGTCGCTGAGCAGTTCAGCGAAGATCGCCGGGTTGTCGCCGAAGTCGTCGAGCAGGCGCTGCACCAGCGTGTCCACGTGCTGGTAGAGGCTGTCGCGCTGGTGATCGTCGCGCTTGTCCCAGCCCATGGCCGCGGCGGCCACTTCATTGAGCAGGCGCCGCGCCGGGTGGGTGGCGCGGCTGAAGAAGCGCTTGTCCAGCAGCGCCACCTTGAGCATCGGGATCTGCAGGCGGCCGATCAGCACACGCAGGGAATGGGGCAGGTTGCGGTCGTCAAGGATGAAATCGAAGAGCATGGCGATCAGGTTGATCACGTCTTCGTCGCTGGCCTCCAGGCGCCGCCCACTGCCGCTCTGCACGCTGAGGCGGGTGAGCAGTTGCTCGAGGTGATGGCGCAGGTCGAAGTCCTCGTGCTCCAGCCCCACCGGCACGTACTGCTGCAGATGGGTCAGCAGGCGCAGCAGGTCGCGGCCACTGAGTGGCCGCAGCGGGCCGGTGCCGAGGCGCGGGCCCAGGCGCCCGCGCACCGGGCGCAGCAGCGACTGCAGGGAGGAGAACACGGCCTGGGTGTTGGCATCGAGTTCCTCGACGCCCAGGCTGTCGTCCGCCTCGTTGGCCGGCGCCCGGGTTTCCAGCACCGCGCGATCCTGCGCGCGCCGCTGCGGCAGGGCCTTGAGCTCGGGAAGGATGCCGGTGGCGATCAGCAACTGGTTGGCCTCGGCATACAACTGGTCGGCCTCGCGCAGGACATAGCGCTCGAACAGCTTGAGCAGGACCAGCTTGACCTTGATGCCCACCCCCAGGCTGCGCCCGGCGCGCAGGAAGTACTCGCAGAGCAGGGTCGGCCCCAGCGGGTTGTTCTGGTCGCTCAGGCGCTGCTGCACCTGGCTGTTGAAACGCAGGGTCAGTTGGCCGAGGGCGAAGCCGTCACGCGCCAGGACCCGGGCGACCATGCCGTCCACCGCCACGGTGCGCTCCAGTTCGTCGCTGGCCACCAGGCTGAGGGTGTCGTGGGCCGGGGTACGGGCCGGCAAGGCGGTCAGCGGATCGCCGTGGCCGACCTCCATGAAGGCAGCGTAGAAACTGTCGAGGAAGCCGCGCTCGATGCTCTTGCGCTTGTGTCGCAGGTCGCGCATGGCCTCGAAGAGCAGGTTCTGCTCCTTGTCGCTGGCCGCCCGGTCGGCCATTTCGAAGAGCGTGTCGTCGGCATTGTCGAACAGCACCTGGAGGGACTGGCGCAGGTGCAACGCGGCCTTGTCGCGCACATGCAGCAAGGCGACCGGCAGGCGTGCCAAAGGCGTGTGCGTCGCTTGGCTGGCGACGCTGCGAAAGGACAGCACCTTCCCGTCTTTTTGCATCCCGGTCTCCTTGCAGGGGGCATTGCGAAGTCGTCAAAACCATGACGTCAAATAGTGGTCGCGCATTATCTTGAAAATGTTTCCTGTTCGCCAGAGGGGCAATGCGCGGAACTCCAGCAACGGGTAGACCCCTGTCCCGAGGAAAATGCTCAACTTTCCCGACCAAAGGCGCGTGCCAGACGCAACGCCCGCCGGCTGCTGCGTTCCCGCCCCCGCCTGCCCTATAATCCCGGCCACTTTGCTTGTGGAGCTCGTCATGCCGAACCTACGTCTCGCCGATCTGACCGCCGAAATCGAAGCCAACGTGCGCCGTGCGTTGCAGGAAGATGTCGGCAGCGGCGACATCACTGCCCAGCTGATTCCCGCCGAACGCCTGGCCAAGGCCACCATCATCACCCGCGAGGACTGCGTCATCGCCGGGACGGCGTGGGTCGACGCGGTGTTCCGCCAGCTCGATCCGCGGGTCGCGGTGCACTGGCAGGTCCAGGACGGCGAGCGTGCCGTGGCCAACCAGGCGCTGTTCCACCTCGAGGGGCCGGCCCGTTCGCTGCTGACCGGCGAGCGCAGCGCGCTGAATTTCCTGCAGTTGCTGTCCGGCGTGGCGACCCGCGCGCAGTTCCTCGCCGACCAGGTCGCCGACACCCAGGTGCGCCTGCTCGACACGCGCAAGACCCTGCCCGGCCTGCGCCTGGCGCAGAAGTACGCGGTCACCTGCGGCGGCTGCCATAACCACCGCATCGGCCTGTTCGACGCCTTCCTGATCAAGGAAAACCATATCGCCGCCTGCGGCGGCATCGCCGAAGCGATCAGCGCCGCGCGGCGCATCGCCCCGGGCAAGCCGGTGGAAGTCGAGGTGGAAAGCCTGGACGAGCTGCAACAGGCCCTGGCCGGCGGCGCCGACATCATCATGCTCGACGAACTGAGCCTGGACGAGATGCGCGAGGCGGTACGCCTGACCGCCGGCCGCGCCAAGCTGGAGGCCAGCGGCGGGATCAACGAAAGCACCCTGCGGGTGATCGCCGAAACCGGTGTGGACTACATCTCCATCGGTGCGATGACCAAGGACGTGAAGGCCGTCGACCTGTCGATGCGCCTGAGCCTCTGACCGCGCCGGGAGCGACACGGCCCCACAGGCGCCGTGTCGCAATCGGAAAGCCCCAAGCCGCAACCGGGTCAATCGGCCCGCCCTGCCTCGCGGTAAGGTAGCCCCGCCGGACTGCCTGAGCCGGCCATGACCACACGCGTAGAGGCACGTACCTTGAAGCGGCCCTGATTTGCCCCGTCGCTGCTTCGTCTCTGCCTTCAATGGACCGAACAACAAGAGCAGAGCACATGTCGAGCCTGAACGACTCCGCCGGCGGACAACTGTCCAATGGCTTCAAACCCCGCCACGTCACCATGCTGTCCATCGCCGGGATCATCGGCGCCGGCCTTTTCGTCGGTTCCGGCCACGCCATCGCCGCCGCCGGCCCGGCGGTGATCCTCGCTTACCTGGTCGCCGGCACCCTGGTGGTGCTGGTGATGCGCATGCTCGGCGAAATGGCCGTGGCCAACCCGGATACCGGCTCCTTCTCCACCTACGCGGAAAAGGCCATCGGCCCCTGGGCCGGCTTCACCATCGGCTGGCTGTACTGGTGGTTCTGGGTGCTGGTGGTGCCCATCGAGGCCCTGGCCGCCGGGCATATCCTCAACCAGTGGTTTCCCCTGATCGACAGCTGGGTCTTCGCCCTGGTCTCGGTGGTGCTGCTGAGCATCACCAACCTGTTCGGCGTGTCCAAGTACGGCGAGTTCGAATTCTGGTTCGCCCTGCTCAAGGTCACCGCCATCATCCTGTTCATCGGCTTCGGCGCCGCTGCCCTCGGCGGCTGGGTGCCGAACCACGAGAGCGCCGGCCTGTTCAGCCTGATGGACGAGCACGGCGGCTTCGCCCCCAACGGCATGACCGCCGTGGTCGGCGCCTTCATCACCATCATGTTCAGCTTCATCGGCACCGAGTCGGTGACCATCGCCGCGGCGGAATCCGGCGAGCCGTCGCGCAACATCGCCAAGGCCACCCGCTCGGTGATCTGGCGCATCGGCGTGTTCTACCTGCTGTCGATCATGGTGGTGATTTCCGTGGTGCCCTGGAGCGACCCGCAACTGGCCGAGGTCGGCTCCTACCAGCGCGCCCTGGAGCTGCTGCAGGTACCCCACGCCAAGCTGATCGTCGACCTGGTGGTGCTGGTGGCAGTGACCAGTTGCATGAACTCGTCGATCTACATCGCCTCGCGCATGCTGTTTTCCCTGTCCCGCCGCGGCGATGCGCCCACGGCGACGGCACGCACCTCCGGCAACGGCGTACCGCGCAACGCGGTGCTGGTCACCGCGTTCGTCGGTGCCTTCATCGCCGCGCTCAATCACTTCGCCCCGGCCAGCCTGTTCGACTTCCTGCTCTCCAGCTCCGGCGCCATCGCCCTGCTGGTGTACCTGGCCATCGCCATTTCCCAGTTGCGCATGCGCCGCCGTCATGGCGATGCCCTGACCCTGAAGATGTGGCTGTTCCCGTGGCTGACCTACGGCGTGATCCTGTTCATTTGCGCCGCCCTGGGCGTGCTGCTGTTCACCCCGGAACACCGCGCCGAAGCGACCAGTACGCTGGTGCTGGCGATGGGAGTGTCGCTGCTGGGAATCGTGGTCTGCCGCAAACGGGGCAAGGAAAGCGTGGCGGGGCTGGAACGCGTGTACTGACGACCCGCGTGAAAGGAAAAACCGCGAAGGGCCGGCAAGGCCCTTCGCGGTTTTTTTCGATCAGAATGCAGCGTTGGCCAGGCCGTCGAGGTAGCGCTCGACGTCCAGGGCGGCCATGCAGCCGGCACCAGCCGAGGTGATCGCCTGGCGGTAGACGTGGTCGGCCACGTCGCCGGCGGCGAACACGCCTTCGATGTTGGTCGCGGTGGCGTTGCCTTCACGGCTGCCGCTGACCACCAGGTAGCCGTCCTTCAGGGTCAGCTGGCCTTCGAACAGCGAGGTGTTCGGGGTGTGGCCGATGGCGATGAACACGCCGTCGACGGTGATCTCGTCGGAGCTGCCGTCGTTGTTCTTCAGGCGCGCACCGGTGACACCCATGTTGTCGCCCAGCACTTCGTCCAGGGTGGCATTGAGCTTGAGTTCGATCTTGCCTTCGGCAACCCGGGCGTGCAGCTTGTCGATCAGGATCTTCTCGGCGCGGAAGGTATCGCGACGGTGGATCAGGGTCACCTTGCTGGCGATGTTGGCCAGGTACAGGGCTTCCTCGACCGCGGTGTTGCCACCGCCAACCACGGCGACCGGCTTGTTGCGGTAGAAGAAACCGTCGCAGGTGGCGCAGGCGGAAACGCCCTTGCCCATGAACGCTTCTTCCGAAGGCAGGCCCAGGTAGCGGGCGCTGGCGCCGGTGGCGATGATCAGCGCATCGCAGGTGTAGGTGCCGCTGTCGCCCTTGAGGGTGAACGGCTTCTGCTGCAGCGCGACTTCATTGATGTGGTCGAAGACGATCTCGGTCTCGAAACGCTCGGCGTGTTCCTGCATGCGTTGCATCAGCGCCGGGCCGGTCAGGCCATGGGGATCGCCCGGCCAGTTGTCGACTTCGGTGGTGGTGGTCAGCTGGCCACCCGCCTGCATGCCGGTGATCAGCAGCGGCTTGAGGTTGGCACGGGCAGCGTAGACCGCGGCGCTGTAACCGGCAGGGCCGGAACCGAGGATGATGACGCGGGAATGACGTACTTCGGACATGACACGCTCCTGTCGGGCTGGCGCCGGATTGCCAGCACCCTGTCGCCGGGACTATCGGCGGGAATAAAAAAGGACCTGCAAAGCCTTGGGGAAGGCCCGTTGCAGCAGGTCCTGAAAAAACCGCTACAGCGAGGCCTCAAGGCCTATGGCGTTTTCCGCCAGGTTCGCAGTGCGCACGGGAACTCCTTGAAAAGCCTGGCTTCGAAGGCGTTGAAAAGACTGTGCGCACTGTAACGAGGGGCCGAAGGTTAAGGAAATATGCTTAAACAATCCACCTTATAGACGGGCTCTATGTCATTCCTGACTGCCTCGGCCTTTTCCTATCGCCAGACGTGCCGGGGATTTGTTACACCCCGTTTCGCCGCCAACGCGCGGCTTTCCTCGCGCCGACAAACTCGGTAAGTTCGGCGCGATTTCCATCCCCCGGAGCCCTTTATGCAAGCCCCTGTTCTATCCGGTCCGCAATACCTGCGCGAAGGCCTGAAGCTGATCCTCAGTCCCGGGCTGCGCCTGTTCGTGCTGTTGCCCCTGGCGATCAACCTGCTGCTGTTCGTCGGCCTGATCTACCTGGCCGGGCATCAGTTCGCCCTGTGGGTGGACGCGCTGATGCCGACCCTGCCGAGCTGGCTGAGCTTCCTCACCTATATCCTCTGGCCGTTGTTCGTGGTGCTGGTGGCGTTGATGGTGTTCTTCACCTTCACCCTGCTGGCGAACATCATCGCCGCGCCGTTCAACGGCTTCCTCGCGGAAAAGGTCGAGGTGGTGGTGCGCGGCAAGGATGACTTCCCGCCGTTCAGCTGGGGCGAGCTGGTGGCCATGGTGCCGCGCACCTTCGGCCGCGAGATGCGCAAGCTCGGCTACTTCGTGCCGCGGGCGCTGGGGCTGTTCATCCTGTCGTTGATCCCGGTGGTGAACATCGTCGCCGCGCCGCTGTGGCTGCTGTTCGGCATCTGGATGATGGCCATCCAGTACATCGACTACCCGGCGGACAACAACAAGATGAGCTGGCAGGACATGCTCGCCTGGCTACGGCAGAAACGCTGGCAGTCGCTGGGCTTTGGCGGGATCACCTACCTGGCCTTGCTGATTCCCGGCATCAACGTGCTGATGATGCCGGCAGCGGTGGCCGGTGCCACGCTGTTCTGGGTGCGCGAGCGCGACGGGCGCTGATCACCAGCGCAACAGGCGCGGTCCCAGGGCCGCGCCGAGCAGCGTCGGCAGGAGCATGCCCAACAGGTACCAGATGCCCCAGAACGGTATGCCCATTTCCGGGCAGTGCAGGCAATAGGCGAGCGTCGCGGTAGCCCCCGCCAGCAGGCCACCCGCCGCGCCAGCCTGGCGCAGGCGGGTCGGCGCCAGGCCACGCAGGGCCCACAACACGCCGGTGAACACCGGCAACGACAGCAACGCGATGTTCAGCGCGCAGGTGCGCCAGGTACGGCCGAAGATCAGGTCGCCACGGGCCTCCGGCGCGGCACCGGCGAGACTCAGCGCCGCTCCCAGCCAGACCAGCAGCAGCGGCAGGCCGAGCAACAGCCAGACGCCCCCACCGTTAACGCCCGGCCGCGACAAGCGCTGGTTCAGCCAGATCGCCAGCAAGGCGAGACTGCCCGGCAAGGCGACCTTGGCCCAGAACAGCGGCGTGCGCGCCACCTCCGCCAGGTCGGGACGAACGCCGTACAGCACCAGGGTCAGCAACAGGGCGGCCAGCCCCCCTCCCAGCAGGGCAATGGTCATGCGCCGGAGCAGCGCATGGCGCTCCACCGGGCCTTCGCCACTGGCCAGCAGGTCGATCAGTTCATCGGTCTTCATCGTTACGCTTACCTCGAATCAAGTCCGCCAGTGCCTTCAGCCCGCGGTGGATGCCAACCTTGACCGCCGAACTGGACAGCCCGGTGAGCTGCGCCGTCTCTTCCACCGACAGCCCCTCGACCTTGACGTGAACGATCGGCAGGCGCTGCTTGTCGGGCAGTTGCTGCAGCAGCTTGCCCAGGTCACGCCGCGCCGCCGCCGATTCCTCGTCGCCTTCGCCGAACAGCTCATCGTCGTCCAGCGGGTCGTGCAACGCATCGCGGCGGGCGAAGCCGCGGAAATGGTCGGCCAGCTTGTAGCGGGCGATGGCCTGGACCCACACGGTCAGCGGCTGCTCGGCATGGTAGGTGTGCCGCGCATTGTGCACTGCCAGCAGGACCTCCTGCAGCAGGTCCTCGACCTCGTCCGGGCGCTGCGCCAGACGGCGCCGCAGGAAGCCGCGCAGGTGCGTCGCCAGGGCAACGAGGAACTGGCGATACGCTGGCGTATCGCCCTCCATGCCGCGCAGGAGCAAGGCCCGCAATTGCGCCTCACGCTCGCTCATCAGGTCCTGAGGGTTAGTTCGCTGCATCGGCCGCCCGGGTTACATCCTCGAAGAGATTTTTTCGGCTACCCCCGCGGCCGCTGACAGCCGGAAAACAAGGGGAGCGGCGTTACCTTAGGAGGCCGGCAGGAAAACCTCAAAAAAAATTTTTCCCCTGCTGTAACCATTTCCTCCACACCCGCGAACTACTCCACGAGCCACCGGTAGATCACCGTGGCCTTCCTACTTCGTGGAGACCGCATCATGAAAAGCCTCACCCTCGCCACCGCCGCCCTCGCCCTTGCCGCCCTCGCCGGCAACGTCATGGCCGACGACATGAAGACCCCGGCCGACCAGGGCACCGCCATGGAGAAATGCTACGGCGTGGCCATGGCCGGCAAGAACGATTGCAAGGCAGGCGCCGGCACCACCTGCGCCGGTACGTCGAAAAAGGACTACCAGGGCAATGCCTGGAAGAACGTCCCTGCCGGTACCTGCACCTCGATCAAGACGCCCACCGGCATGGGTTCGCTGACCCCGCTGAAGTCCTGAGCCGGAGCCGCCGACCATGAATCGCCATGACCGACTGGGCGCCGGGCTCGGCCTGAAGGCCGAGCACTACGCCGACGCGGTGGACTGCACCGCCGAGGGCCTGTGGTTCGAGGTCCACCCGGAGAACTACATGGTCGGCGGCCCCCGGCAGGCCTGGCTGCAGCGGATCGGCGAGCGCCATCCGCTGTCGCTGCACGGCGTCTCGCTGTCGCTGGCGGCGGATGCCAACCCCGATCCCGAACACCTGCGCCGCTTGCGCGCGCTGGTGGACCTGCTCGATCCGGTCCTGGTGTCCGAGCACCTGGCCTGGTCGACCTGGCGCGGCAGCTATCACCCTGACCTGCTGCCGTTTCCGCGGACCGACGAGGCACTGGCGCGCATCGCCGACAACATCCAGCGTACCCAGGAAGCCCTCGGCCGGCGCATCGCCGTGGAAAACCCCAGCCATTACCTGCACCTGGACGGACACCACTGGGACGAGATCGATTTTCTCGTCGAACTCACCCGCCGTACCGGCTGTGCCTTGCTGCTGGACGTCAACAACGTGCATGTCAGCGCCCACAACCTCGGCCATGACGCCAGCGCCTGGATACAGCGTGTTCCCGCCGCAGCCATCGCCGAAATCCATCTTGCCGGCTTCACCTGCGACGAAGCCGGCGACCTGCTGATCGACTCCCACGCCGCGGCCATCGCCGAGCCGGTGTGGGCCTTGTACCGACAACTGATCCAGCGCATCGGTCCACGTCCCACACTGATCGAGCGCGACGACGCCATCCCGGACTTCGCCGAACTGCTGGGCGAACGCGGGATCGCCCAGGACATCCTCGTGGAGTACCGCCCATGAACCTTTCCCTCGGCCAGTTCCAGGACGCCTTCGTCGAGGCGTTGTACCAGCGCCCCGCTCCGGCCCTGGCCGACCTGAGCAAACAACCGGCCTTCGCGGTGTACCGCAACACCGTGCTCAAGGGCTGTGTCGATGCTTTGCACGCCAACTTCCCCGCGCTCGAACGCCTGGCCGGCAGCCAGTGGATGCAGGATGCTGCCAGCGCCTACGCGCTGCGCTCGCCGCCGACCGATGCACGCCTGATCCACTACGGCGCGGCATTCCCGGCGTTTCTCGACGAACTGGAGCACCTCGATGAGTGGCCCTGGCTGCCGGATGTCGCGCGCCTGGATCACGACTGGCTGATGGCCTTCCGCGCCCCCGACGACGCCGTGCTGACCCTGGCTGCACTGGCCGGCCATACCGCCAGCGACCTGGCCAGCCGCTGTCTGGTACCACGTCGCGGTGCCCGCTGGCGCTGGTTCGAGACGCACCCGGTGTACAGCCTCTGGCGCCATGGCCGCGACGAACTGGCCTGGCACGACGACATCCCCTGGCACGGCGAAGGCGTGCTGCTGATCGGCAGCGCTGCAGGTGTCTGTCATCAACCCCTGGAAGCAGGCGGCTGTGCCTTTCTCGAGGCCTGTGCCGGTGGTCATTGCCTCGACCGCGCGTCGACCATGGCCCTGCAGGTGCAGGCCGATCTCGACTTTACCGACCTGCTTGGCCGCCTGCTGCGCGCCGGGGTCTTCGTTGCACTCGATTGAAGGAGCCCGTCATGGACATCGCCCGTTCGCCGTCCCGCTCGCTGTACAACCAACTGGCCGACGCCGCGCAGCGCCTGCTCGGCGAATCCTTGTTGTGCCTGGTGGCCCGCCTAGGTATCGCCGCCGTGTTCTTCATGTCTGGACGGACCAAGGTCGAGGGGTTCCTGACCCTCACGCCAAGCACGTTCGAGCTGTTTCGCAGCGAGTACGTACTGCCGCTGATCCCGCCACACCTGGCGGCCTATCTGGCGACCTATGCCGAGCATCTGTTTCCGCTGTTGCTGGTGCTCGGACTGTTCACCCGCGCCTCGGCCCTGGCCTTGCTGGGCATGACCCTGGTGATCGAGATCTTCGTCTATCCGGATGCCTGGCCGACCCACCTGTCGTGGGCGGGGCTGCTCTTGCTGCTGGTGGCGCGGGGTGGGGGCAGGTGGTCGCTGGACCGGGTGCTGCGGGTGCGTTGACGGAAGTGGCCGGCGTCATGCGCCGGCCAGCTTCGTTGTGGCTCACTTCAACTGGTTGGAGAACTGCCCCACCGCATTCACCACCTTCTGCGCGCCGTCCTGGATCTCGATGATCACCGTGCCTGTCTGCCCTGCCAGCTCCAGGCCCTGTTCGGCCTGACGCTTGCTGCTGTCGATGATGTCCACCGCGGCCTTGGCCAGCTGTTCGTTCTGCTGCACCACCCGGGCGATTTCCTCGGTGGCGGTGCTGGTGCGCGAGGCCAGTTGCCGGACCTCGTCGGCGACCACGGCAAAACCGCGGCCCTGCTCACCGGCACGGGCGGCCTCGATGGCGGCGTTGAGCGCCAGCAGGTTGGTCTGCCCGGCGATGTCGCTGATGGTCTTGATGATCGAGCCGATCACCTGGGACTGCTTGTCCAGCGCCTGGATGCCTTCCGCCGCGTCCTGCATGTAGGTTTCCAGGCCACGCATCACGTCCACGGTCTGGGTCACCACCTCGGTGGCCCGGCGTGCACTGGTGTCGGTGGCCAGGGAGTTGCTGTAGGCGATGTCGGCGGCCTGGGCGACGGCGTTCTCCTGGTTCACCTGGTCGGTGATCACGGTGGCGAACTTGACCACCTTGTAGAGCACGTCATGGGCATCGATGATCGGGTTGTACGAGGCTTCCAGCCACACCGTGCGCCCATGGGCATCGATGCGCTTGAAGCGCTCGGCGATGAACTCGCCGCGGCGCAGCTTTTCCCAGAACGCCTGGTAGGTCGCCGAGTTGTACTCCTCCGGCTCGCAGAACATGCGGTGGTGTTTGCCCCGGACCTGCTCGATGCTGTAGCCCATGGTGCGCAGGAAACGGTCGTTGGCGCTGAGCACTTCACCGTTGAGGTTGAACTCGATCACCGCCGTGGAACGCATCAGCGCGTTGATCAGGCTTTCGTTCTCGCGGGACGTCTCGATGGTGCGGGTCAGGTCGCTGGAGTGCATCGTGAAGTACTTGATGCGACCGTTGCCATCCTTGACCGGCTGCAGGATCGAACGCAGCCAGGCTTCATCGCCGTTGCCGCGCAGCAGGCGGAAGGCACCGTTCAGATGCTCGCCACGGGCGATGGCCTGTTTCATGCGCTGGTAGAAGTCCAGCGGCTTGACGTGGGCGGGAACGATCTCCTCGATGCTGCGACCGAGCAGTTGCGCGTTGCTGTAGAGCATTTCCTTTTCGAAATTGATGTTCACCGACTCGATGCGTCCGCTGGGGTCCAGCTGCATCACCAGCATCTCGCTGTCCAGGCTGTCCTTGACCTGCTCGAGGCTCAGCAGCCTCTCGCGCAATTCATCGTTTTCTTTTTTCAGTTTGCTGTTGAACATCACCGCTCTCCTGGAGCGCTATCGTCATCGGGAATGCATCTGCATCGGCTGGCGGGTGGGCATTCTTGAGCTATGAAACGTGAATATTTGCAAGGCCTTGAGTGCCAGGAATCGGGCGTCATGTAGATGTCACACGAACTTCATCCGGGCGCAATTTGCTCGCCGGAAACTGGCCATCATGACGACACTCCCGCTGCACATCACCCTCATCAGCGAAACCTTCCCGCCGGAAATCAACGGCGTAGCCAATACCCTCGGCCGCCTCAGCGAAGGCCTGCGCCAGCGTGGCCACCGGGTGGAACTGGTGCGGCCACGGCAGAACGACGATCCTCCCGGACAGCCCGATGCCGACCAGTTGCTCTGTCGCGGCTGGCCATTGCCCGGCTACCCGGGCCTGCAGTGGGGCCAGGTGTCCATGCACAAGCTGCTGAGACGTTGGCGGCGCGATCGCCCGGACGTGCTGTACATCGCCACCGAAGGCCCGCTGGGCCTCAGCGCCCTGCGCGCCGCACGGCGCCTGGGCATTGCCGTGGTCAGCGGTTTCCATACCAATTTCCAGCAGTACTCCAACCAGTACGGCCTGGGCTTGCTGGCGCGGGCGCTGACCAACTACCTGCGCTGGTTCCACCACCGCACCCACAGCACCCTGGTGCCCAGCCCGAGCCAGCGCCTGTCCCTGGAACGCCGCGGTTTCGAGCGCCTGGCCCTGCTCTCCCGAGGGGTCGACAGCAACCTGTTCAGCCCGGCGCGGCGCAATCCGGCGCTGCGCGAGCAATGGGGCCTGGGCAACGACGATATCGCCCTGCTCTACGTCGGCCGCCTGGCTGCGGAAAAGAACCTGGGCATGCTCGGCCGCACCCTCGAAGAACTGCAACGCCGGTACCCGAAGCAGCGCATGCGCCTGGTGATCATCGGCGACGGTCCACAATGGGCGGCGCTCCAGGAGCAACTGCCGGACGCCATCTTCTGCGGCCCGCAGCGTGGCGAGCAACTGGCCGAGCACTATGCCTGCGGCGATATCTTCCTGTTCCCCAGCCTGACCGAGACCTTCGGCAACGTGGTGCTGGAAGCGCTGGCCTCGGGCCTTGGCGTGGTCGCCTATGACGAGGCCGCTGCGGCGCAGCATATCCGCCACGGCCACAACGGCGCCCTGGCCATGCCCGGCGATGCCAGCGCCTTCATCGATGCCGCCTGCTGGCTGCTGGAAGACAGCGAGACCCTGCGCCGGGTCCGCCTGAACGCCCGGCAGCACGCCAGCCGCCAGGGCTGGCCGGCGATCGTCGAGCAGTTCGAGGCCCACCTGCGCGGTGCCTGCGAACCGCTGCGGGCCGGGCAGGCTGCGCGCAGCGAACCCGGCCTGCTGGTCAAACCAGGCTCGTCAGCGCCTCACGGCTGAACGGCAGGATTTCTTCCTCGCGGCCATCGCGCACCTTGGCCGCCCACTGCGGATCGACCAGCAGCGCGCGTCCCACCGCCACCAGGTCGAACTCCTCGGCGTCCAGGCGTTGCAGCAGGTTCTCCAGGCTGGCCGGCTGCGCCACCTTGTCGGTGTCCACCATGAACTGCAGGAACTCACCGTCCAGGCCGACGCTGCCGACGGTGATGGTCGGTTTGCCGGTGAGCTGGCGGGTCCAGCCGGCGAGGTTGAGCGGCGAGCCGTCGAACTCCGGCTCCCAGAAACGCCGGGTCGAGCAGTGGAAGATGTCCACGCCGGCGTCGGACAGCGGCTTGAGGAAGTCGGCCAGGGCCTGCGGCGTGGTGACCAGGCGTGCGCTGTAGTCCTGCTGCTTCCACTGGGAGAAGCGGAAGATGATCGGGAAGTCCGGGCCGACTGCGGCGCGCACGGCCTGGATCAGCTCGATGGCGAAACGCGAGCGGGCCGCGAGGTCGCCGCCGTACTCATCGTCGCGGCGGTTGCTGGCCTCCCAGAAGAACTGGTCGATCAGGTAGCCGTGGGCACCGTGGATCTCCACGCCGTCCATGCCGATGGCCTGGGCGTCCTTCGCGGCCTGGGCGAAGGCGGCGATGACGTCCTGGATGTCCTCGCGGGTCATGCCGTGCACCACTTCCTGGCCATCCTTGAGCTTCCCGCTCGGACCATAGCCCGGCACGCTGGCGTCCGGCTCGGTACCGAGGCGCCGCACGGCCCCCACGTGCCAGAGCTGGGGCACGATGCGACCGCCTTCGGCATGCACCGCCTCGACCACCTTCTTCCAGCCGGCCAGGGCATCTTCGCCATGGAAACGCGGCACGTTCGGGTAGCCGTTGGCGGCCTTGTGGTCGACCGTGGTGCCCTCGGTGATGATCAGGCCGACACCCGCCGCGGCACGGCGGCGATAGTAGTCGACCACCTTGGCATGCGGCACGCCGCCGGGGCAGAAGGTGCGGGTCATCGGCGCCATGACCACGCGGGTCGGCAGCTCCAGGGCGCCCAGTTGGAAGGGGGTGAACAGTGCTGTGGCGGACATGTGGCGCTCCTCGGGATGAAAGGCGCCTGAGCATAGGATGGGCGGGATGGGGGGACGAGTACTATTGATCTGGGTGATTTGAGAGCAAAGATTTTGTATTGCTCCCTCGGGCCTCATCGCCGGCGATGAGGCCCGAGAGCACTCAGCCCAAAGCCTTCTCGATCGCCTGCACCACCGCCGCATCGTCCGGCGCGGTGCGTGGCGAGAAGCGCGCCAGCACGCGCCCGTCCTTGCCGACGAGGAACTTCTCGAAGTTCCAGGTGATGTCCCCCGGAAACTCCGCGCCCTCGCCCGCCAGCAGGCGATACAACGGATGGCGATGCGCGCCGTTGACCTCCAGCTTGCTTCCCAGCGGGAAGTTCACACCGTAGTTGAGGCTGCAGAACTCGGCGATCTGCGCCTCGCTGCCCGGCTCCTGTCCGGCGAACTGGTTGCACGGCAGGCCCAGCACGCTGAAGCCCTTGTCCTTGTACTGCTGGTAGAGATTTTCCAACGCCGCGTACTGCGGCGTCAGGCCACACTTGGAGGCGACATTGACCACCAGCACCACCTTGCCCTTGAACGGCGCCAGCGGCAGGTCCTGGCCGTCCAGCGCTTGCAGCTTGAGGTCGTGAAATGCACTCATGACGTACTCCCCTCTACGGATCCCGGTTGTCCCGGTGGCCGACCACGAACGCGGCCCACTAAAAAGGCGCCTGGCCTGCCGCATGCGCCCTTGCGGGGCTGCACAACGGAAGGACAAGGCGCCTTCGCGACTCTCTGAGCTTAGCGCAGAAAATCAGTGGTGATGGCCACCTTCGCCATGGACGTGGCCATGGGCGATTTCTTCTTCGCTGGCGTCACGGATGTTGACCACTTTCACCTTGAAGTTCAGGCGCTGGCCAGCCAGCGGGTGGTTGCCGTCGACGGTGACGTCGTCGCCGTCCAGGTCGCGGATGGTGACGATCTGCATCTGGCCGTCCGGCGCAGAGGCGTGGAACTGCATGCCGACTTCCAGTTGGTCGACGCCTTCGAACATGCTGCGGTTCAGGGTGCTGACCAGCTCGGCCAGGTACTCGCCGTAGGCGTCTTCCGGCTCGATGGTGACGTCCAGCTCTTCACCGGCGCCCTTGCCTTCCAGAGCCTTTTCCAGACCCGGGATGATGTTGCCGGCACCGTGCAGGTAGACCAGCGGAGCACCGCCAGCGGAGCTGTCGATGACCTCGCCGGCGTCGTTGGTCAGGGTATAGTCGATGGAGACAGCCTTGTTGGCGGCGATCAGCATGGGGGCAAGACCTTTTGCATAAGAAGTATGAAGGACCAAGTGTAACCAACGCCTCGCCCGAAAGCGAACGCAACCCGGACAAACGGGTCAGCCGGATCGTGGGCTTTCACCAGGACGAGGACGGCCACTGGGTGGTCGATCTGTCCTGCGCGCACACCCAGCACCTGCGCCACCAGCCGCCCTGGCAATCACGCGCCTGGGTGCTCGACGCCGCCGAGCGGCAACGGCGCATCGGCGAGGCTTTTGCCTGTGGCTGGTGCGCGCAGGGGTGCGATAGCGATACCCTTGGCAATTGACTCTTTTGCACAGCTCATTCCGAGACGCTCGCATGCAGACTTTTTTCATCGCGCCGACCGACTTCGGCGTCGGCCTGACCTCCATCAGCCTGGGCCTGGTCCGCACCCTGGAGCGGGCCGGCCTGAAGGTCGGCTTCTTCAAGCCGATCGCCCAGCCGCATCCCGGCGACACCGGCCCGGAACGCTCCACCGAACTGGTCTCGCGCACCCACGGCCTGAAGCCGCCGAAACCGCTGAGCCTGGGCCACGTCGAACGCATGCTCGGCGAAGGCCAGCTGGATGAGCTGCTGGAAGAAATCATCGCCCTGTACCAGCAGGCCTGCGTCGACAAGGACGTGCTGGTGGTCGAGGGCATGGTCCCGACCCGGCACGCCAGCTACGCCGCACGGGTCAACCAGCACCTGGCCAAGAGCCTCGACGCCGAGGTGATCCTGGTCTCGGCGCCGGAGAACGACGTGCTCGCCGAGCTCTCCGGGCGCGTCGAGCTGCAGGCGCAACTGTTCGGCGGGCCGAAGGACCCGAAGGTCCTCGGGGTGATCCTCAACAAGGTGCGCAGCGACGACGGCATGAGCGAATTCGCCCAGCGCCTGCGCGAGCACTCGCCCCTGCTGCGCAGCGGCGATTTCCGCCTGCTCGGCTGTATCCCGTTCCAGGCCGGGCTCAACGACCCGCGCACCCGTGACGTCGCCGACCTGCTCGGCGCCCAGGTGCTCAATGCCGGCGACTACGAGACCCGGCGCATGAACAAGATCATCCTCTGCGCCCGCACCGTGGCCAACACCGTGCCGCTGCTCAAGCCGGGCACCCTGGTGGTGACCCCCGGCGACCGCGACGACATCATCCTCGCCGTGAGCCTGGCGGCGATCAACGGCGTGCCCCTGGCCGGCCTGCTGCTGACCAGCGACAGCAAGCCCGACCCGCGCATCCTCGAGCTGTGCCAGGGCGCCCTGCTCGCCGGCCTGCCGATCCTGTCGGTGAGCACCGGCTCCTACGACACCGCCAACCAGCTCAACCAGCTCAACAAGGAAATCCCGGTGGACGACCGCGAGCGCGCGGAAATCATCACCGACTTCGTCGCCAGCCACCTCGACGCCGACTGGCTGCACCAGCGCTGCGGCACCCCGCGGGAAATGCGCCTGTCGCCAGCGGTGTTCCGCTATCGCCTGATCCAGCAGGCGCAGGCGGCGAACAAGCGCATCGTCCTGCCGGAAGGTGCCGAACCGATGACCGTGCAGGCCGCCGCCATCTGCCAGGCCCGCGGCATCGCCCGCTGCGTGCTGCTGGCCAAGCCGGACGACGTCCAGGCCGTGGCCCGGGCCCAGGGCATCAGCCTGCCGGAGGGCCTGGAGATTCTCGATCCGGACCTGATCCGCGAGCGCTATGTCGAGCCCATGGTCAGCCTGCGCAAGAGCAAGAGCCTGAACGCGCCGATGGCCGAGCAGCAACTGGAAGACCCGGTGGTGATCGGCACCGTGATGCTGGCCCTGGACGAGGTGGACGGCCTGGTGTCCGGCCTGGTCCACTCCACCGCCAACACCATCCGCCCGGCCCTGCAACTGATCAAGACCGCACCGGGTTGCAGCCTGGTGTCGTCGGTGTTCTTCATGCTGTTCCCCGAGCAGGTACTGGTCTACGGCGACTGCGTGATGAATCCGCACCCGAGCGCCGCCGAACTGGCGGAGATCGCCCGGCAGAGCGCCGATTCGGCGCAGGCCTTCGGCATCGTGCCGCGGGTGGCCATGCTCAGCTATTCCAGCGGCGACTCGGCCACCGGCGAGGAGGTGGAAAAGGTCCGCGAGGCCACCCTGCTGGCCCAGGAGGCGCAACGCGGCCTGCTGATCGACGGCCCATTGCAGTACGACACCGCGGCCAACCAGGACATCGCCCGCCAGCTGGCGCCCAACAGCAAGGTGGCCGGGCACGCCACGGTGTTCGTGTTCCCTGACCTGAACAGCGGCAACACCACGCACAAGGCCGTGCAGCGCAGTGCCGACTGCGTCAGCCTGGGGCCGATGCTGCAAGGTCTGCGCAAACCGGTGAACGACCTGCCGCGCGGGGCCCAGGTGGACGATATCGTCTACACCATCGCCCTCACCGCGATCCAGGCCAGTCACGCGGCGGACTACTGAGCCATGGCCGACACCCTGCGCGGCGCCCTCGCCGCCTTGCTGCTGGGGCTCAACACCCTGGTCTGCTGCACGCCGCTGTTCATCGTCAGCCTGGTCAAGCTGTGCCTGCCGTTCGCTGCGGCGCAGAAGGTCACCGACGAGCTGATGCGACACATCCACGAGGCCTGGATCAGCAACAACAAGGGCTGGATGAAACTGCTCGGACGCACCCGCTGGCAGGTCGAGGGCCTCGACTACCAGCACAGCTACCTGATCACCAGCAACCACCAGAGCTGGGTGGACATCCTGGTCCTGCAGTACGTGCTGAACCGGCGCATCCGTCCGCTGAAGTTCTTCCTCAAGCAGGTGCTGATCTGGGTTCCGGTGATCGGCCTGGCCTGGTGGGCGCTGGGCTTTCCGTTCATGAAGCGCTACAGCAAGGCGTACCTGGACAAGCACCCGGTGTTAATAGCTAATTAATAAAGACACAAATCTCACGATTTTACTGGGGAGAAACACTAGATTAATTTTGGCTGGAAAAAATTAATAAATACACAAATCGCGTTTCACTGCCTTTTTATTTAAAGCTAGTGAAAACAAAAAAAGACACACCATCCTACTCCCAATTTGGCTCAAGCTGAGAAAGCAGAAAAAGGCAGGCCGGGCCAACGAGCACTTGAGAAGCCATGGCCGAAAAGTGCAGCAGTTCGGAGCCTCTCCAACGCCTGCTGCGATGGCGCCGACGATTCCATAGGCGAAGACGCTCGGATCCGAACGACGTCATATAGCCACTGAACCGCTCAATCGCTACAGTACCTTCCAATACAACAAGGACGTGCTTGTATGAGAAGGAAAGCCCGCATACTCATCCTATGCAAAACATATCCATCGCCCAGTGCCGCCTACATGGAAACCTCTTGCGTTGCCGGGATGGACGACGCGGGAAACCTGATCCGCCTTTACCCCGTTCCATTTCGCCTGGTGACCGAGGATCAGCAGTTCTCGAAGTGGCAGTGGATTGAGGCGATCATTGAAAAGAGCTCCAACGACCACAGGCCGGAAAGTCACAAGATTGGTGTGGACACGATACAGCTCCAGGAAGTCGTCCCAACTTCAAAGGCTTGGGGTTTTCGAAGGGAGATGCTGAATAAACTGCCCGTGTACGACAGCTTTAACGCTTTAGAGCGGGCTCGTCTGGATTCCAGCGTTACGCTCGGGCTTATCAGGCCTGCGAGGATCGCTGGCCTGGACATCCGAAAGCTGGACTGACGAAGAACTGGAGAAGCTGGAGAAGATGCAGCGTCAACCTGGGTTGTTCGACCAGCACGATGTGAAAGCTAGCATCAAGAGGTTGGAGAAAGTCCCCTTTGACTTCTACTACACGTACGAGTGTGTAATAAACGGCGAGGTGAAAGCCCATACGCACAAAATCGTAGATTGGGAAGCCAGCCAACTGTACAGGAATTTGCGCAGGACTCACGGCACCCACGGGTGGGAAGCCCCGTTCCGGAAAAAACTTGAGATTGATCTGCCCGGCAAAGACCTAATGCTTCTGATGGGGACAATCCATCGATTTCCACATCAGTGGCTGATCATCAGCCTGATATATCCGCCTAAGCAACCGCCCGAAACAAGTCAGCAAATTTCTCTATTTTGAGGGGGAGATGTCGCGCTTCCAAAGCTGGATTCAGCTCACTTGCGGCTTCAGCGATCAGGCTGCGATGGCAAAAATTCGCGTCAGCTTCATAGCAAACCATACAGACACGCTGCTCGGAAGCATCAACGGCCAAACTCAGTAGAAGGTCCATTTGAGTGCGAATGTAAGCTCTGAAGTCACGTGCATAAGTGCTCCAGTCGCCATCGACTTTGTAACGATTTCGGATCGGCTTGGGGCAACCCAACGGTGGCGAGTGCTCGTAGGCGATTCCTGCATCAGCCAGACACTGGGCAAAAGCCTTTTTGGAGAATCCAGGCTTTCGGGACAAAGGATACTCGCGAACGTCAAGAACCTTGTCGATCTGAGCTTGTTGGAGACGGGCAATGAAGGCGTCTATAGACAACCCTTCATAGCCTGCGGTGTAGATCGCCATGTGGACTCTCCCAGCAGCTTCCTGCAGCCGTATGCAAATTAATCAGAGACTATACCATTCTGATCTGCATGTACCCCATAACCAATGGATAGGCGGCATCACCCTTAAAGCATCGAATCGTAAAGGGGGGGTAACTGCCGAATGGGAGTCAAGCCAGAGCGCACAGGGACCATCGATGGCCGCCAGACGTCAATGACGTTTGGCATCGGTGGCTATCGGAAGTTAATAGAGGCCCTTGACTCGCACTGCGCATGGCACGCTAGTGTCAACTGCCGCTATAAAGGTGTTCGTCCGCTAGCCGTATCAGCGCGGTGGCGGGAAGGGACAGCGGCGCCGTTGCGCTGTGGATTACTAGCGTATTGAAGTACACATCTTGCGTCAGGTCGATGAGTACGACGCGAGGCCAGTCAAAAGCCTCCAGTGCCACCGGATCGACCAGGCCGATTCCGGCGCCTGCACTTACCAACGATGCGATGGTCAGCGTATACGGCGTTTCAACTGCAATGGTCAGCGCCTTGCCCAACTCGGCCAGCCTGGCATTCAGCACGCGTTGAGTGCTGTCGTTCACCGACAGTCCCAGGTACGGATAGTCGGCGAGCTGATCAACGGAGATCTGATCGAGCGCCGCCAATGGGTGATCCACCGGAACGGCTACCCGCGCTTTGCGCCGAGCAATACTACGGGCCACGATGCCATGGGTGTCGATTTCTTCGGCTGCGAACCCGATGTCGCAGCGCCCGCTGGCCACACGTTCTCGTACCTCTACCGATGAGCTGATTTCCAGGCTGACCCGCAGGCCGGGAATTTCACGCTGAAGTGCAGCCAGTAGCGCAGGCATAGGGCCATAAGCCAACGCGGGCAAACAGGCGATGGAAAGCAACCCACTGTGCCCTTCACGCAAACTCTGCGCCCGTCTTTCCAGTTGATCTATGCCTGAATAAAGCCGCTCGACGTCAACAAACAGCGCTTTGGCTTCGGGCGTTGGCCTGAGCCTTGCCGACTCTCGCTCGAACAGCCGAAAACGCAGGTTCACCTCCAGTTGGGCAATCAATCGGCTCACCATCGGTTGGGAGGTGTGCATCATTTCGGCAGCACGAATGGTGCTGCCTGTCAGCATTACGGCACGAAAAGCTTCGATCTGGCGAGGGTTCATATGGCTATATCGATTATGAATTGATATGAGTCGATGTTGCATTGGAGGTTATAGAAAAAAAACAGCACTTTATAGGGCAGCAAACACCTCTCTTAAAAAGGTAAGCCTGTGAAAGCCCTTCTTCTGCCCAACCAGTTTCGTCCCGGCAAGGCCGCAATGCCGACTTTCAACGCATTGAACATGCCCATCCATCGTGCTTCAACGCTGGTCTATGACAATGCTCGCGACTTTTTGAATCGCTCCGAGCGCCTGCTCGAAGGATTTTCGTATGGCCTGTACGGTACGCCTACCGTTCGAGCATTGGAGGAACAGGTCGCGACAGTCGAAGGTGGTAAGTACACGATGCTGGTGCCATCGGGTTTGGCGTCAGTCACGCATCCGTTGCTTGCACTCTTGCGTAGTGGCGATCATGTGTTGGTGGCTGACTGCGTGTACGGTCCCACCCGCGATCTATTCAGCACGATCCTGGCGCAATACGGCATCACCCACTCCTTCTTCCCATCCGATGCTCACAGCATCGAACCTTGGCTCAATGATCAGACACGTCTGGTCGTGCTGGAGTCTCCAGGCTCTTACACCATGGAGATTCAGGAGATTGCCACCATCGCTGAGCAAGCGCATGCGCAGGGTGCGTTGGTGATGATGGATAACACCTGGGGATTTGGTCGCATCGACGCATTCGCCCATGGCGTGGACATTGCTGCTTCGGCACTTTCAAAGTACGCCGGTGGCCATTCAGACGTCTGCATGGGTGCTTGCACAGTGGTGGATCGAGAGCTGTTTCTCAAGTTGCGCACCGCGATGATTGCTTTGGGTACAGGCGTCTCTTCCGATGATGCCTACCTCGTCTTGCGTGGCTTGCAAACCCTGGACGTACGTCTCGATCAACACGCTGAACGGGCGCACCACCTGGCCGCATGGCTGAATGAACATCCCGCTGTATCTCGCGTGTTTTACCCCGCACTGGAAAGTGACGCTCAGTTTCCACGGTTCAAGCGTTACTTCCGGGGTGGAAACGGCGTGATAAGCCTGACGCTTGAGGAGCAGCAGCTTCCGCACATCGAACGGTTCATCGACAGCCTGCAACGGTTCCAGATTGGCGCCAGTTGGGGTGGGACCCACAGCCTTGTGGCGTTGACCAACATGACCCACGCGCGTTCAGCGAAAAAATGGGAAGGGTCTCCTTGGCTATTGCGCTTGCACGTAGGGCTTGAGCCTTTGGAAGAGTTGAAGGGCGATCTGGAAAACGCATTGGCAGCACTTCTTTAAGCAACCACCACCGCTGAGGGCATCATGAAGAAAATACTAGTCGTAGCGCTCACTCTCGCCAGCCAACTGGCACTGGCTGACACCACCGGAACACTCGACAAAATGCGTGCGACAGGTGAGATCACGCTGGGGACGCGGGAGGCTTCCACCCCCTTTAACTTCATTGATGACAGCGGTCAGCACGCAGGATTCGGCTGGGAAATTTCCCAGCGCATCGCTGAGCGCGCAAAGCAAAAACTGGGTTTGTCTGAACTCAAGATCAATACCTTGAACCTGACGCCACAAACGCGGATCGCACTGGTGGCCAACCAGACCGTAGACCTTGAATGCAGCTCGACAACCAATAATCTGGAGCGGCAAAAACAGGTGGCGTTCTCAAACACCTTTTTCGTGGTCGGTACCAAACTTCTGACGAAGAAAGACTCCGGTATCAAGGACTTTTCAGATCTGAAGGGCAAGACCGTAGTCGTCGAGGCTGGCACCACGTCAGAGCGCTTGCTACGCACCTATAACACTGAGCAGAAAATGGGGATCAACATCCTGCTGTCAAAAGACACCATTTCAAACTTCACTACGGTAGAGACCGGCCGAGCTGCCGCGTCGATGGGGGATGACATCATTTTCTATGGAAACATCGCCACCGCTAAGAAGCCTGAGCTGTGGACTGTTACCGGCACGCCCCAAACGTTGGAAGCCTACGGGTGCATGATGAGAAAGGATGACCCTGAGTTCAAAGCGCTTGCCGATGGCGTCATTGCTGAAATGCAAAAAAGCGGCGAGATGACAGCGCTCTACAACAAGTATTTCAACACGCGGATCAACGTTAGCGGTGGCCTGGAGATTCATGCCCCGTTGTCCGCCGAAAACACTGCGCTGTACCAAAACCCCAACGACAAAGCATTGCAGTGAGAGCGAACTCCATATGAATTACAACTGGGACTGGTCGATTTTCCTGCAACCGTCAGTAACGGGTGAAGGTTTGTATGGAGTGTTGTTTGCTCAAGGCATTGGCTGGACCCTGGCCATTTCTCTGCTGTCGTGGGCATTGGCATTGGTCCTCGGAACCTTGGTAGGCATTGCACGGACGGCTCGCTCGATGCCGCTGCGAGTGATCTCGGGCCTCTATGTTCATTGCTTTCGCAACACGCCACTGCTGGTGCAGCTTTTCCTCTGGTACTTCGTGCTACCGGAATTGCTGCCCACCGCCTGGGGCGATGCGATCAAGCAAATGAACCCGGCGGGCAATCAGTTCATGAGCATCGTGCTGTGCCTGACCTTGTACACCACTGCCGGGGTCTCGGAGCAAGTTCGCGCAGGACTTGAATCGCTGCCCGGTGGGCAGCGTGGAGCCGCCAAAGCCATGGGGATGGGCGCATGGAACAGCTATCGATATGTCCTGCTGCCACAGGCGTTTCGAATCGTGCTGCCGTCCCTGACTTCGGACTTCATGAATGTCTTCAAGAACTCCGCAGCGGCACTGACGATTGGCCTGATGGAACTGACCGGGCAGAGCCGACAGATCAGCGAGTTTTCCGGCCAGCCTTTCGAGGCCTATATCGCCGCCACGTTGGGTTACATGCTGATCACTTACCTAGTGGTTTTCACGATGCGACGAATTGAGATCAATACACGAGTTCCCGGTCTGCAACTTGCGGAGCGCCCTGCATGAATTACGACTTCGACTGGAGCGGCATCATTCCAGCGCTACCTTACTTGGCGCAGGGGATGCAAACCACGCTAATGCTGGTACTGATCGGGATGGTGCTGGGTATTAGCCTGGGTTGCTTGCTGGCGATCGCCAGGATCTTCGGGCCTCCTCCTCTCGCCAGAGTGGTGGCGGGTTACGTCAATTTTTTTCGTGCCATTCCGCTGATTTTGACCATTTTCTGGATGTTCTTCCTCATGCCGATGGTGCTGCGCGCTATCACGGGAAATCCCTATCTCTCTGTGGGGGCTATGTATTCCGCGATCACGGCGCTGGTCGTCGCCGAGTCTGCGTATTACTGCGAAATCATCAGGGCGGGTATTTCCAGCGTACGTCCTGGACAGATGAGCGCGGGTAAGGCCATCGGCATGAACGGTTTTCAATGTCTGTGGTGGATCATCCTTCCGCAAGCGTTCCGAAACATGGCGCCAGCCCTGATTAATCAGTCGATTGGTCTGTTGAAGGACACTTCGTTGGTCTACGTCATCAGCATCAACGACTTCCTTGGCGCCGCAGGCCAGATGGGCCTCAGAGATGGGCGTCTCGTTGAATTCTACTTGTTTGCCGCGGCAGTTTATCTGGTCATGTGCAGCTTGGGTGTTGCCTTGGTCAACTACATGAACAAGCGCAGGCTTCCTGCTTAATCGCCCACTTAGGGAGGCGCAATGATCGAGCTGAAAAACGTAATCAAGCACTACGGAAACTTTCAGGTACTCAAGGGCTGCTCCGCCCGCATAGAGCGCGGAGAGGTGGTGGTTATTTGCGGGCCATCAGGCTCGGGCAAATCCACACTGATCAAAACAGTAAACGGCCTGGAATCGGTCAGCAGTGGGGAAATTTTCGTAGACGGTGTTCCGGTCACTGATCGCAAGAGCAACCTCAACGTTCTCCGCCAGCGCATCGGTATGGTATTTCAAGGGTTCGAACTGTTCCCACATCTGAGTGTGCTGCACAACCTGACGCTGGGGCAGGTGCGTGTCCTTAAACGCAGCAAGGCAGTTGCACTTGAAAAGAGCATGAAGCTCTTGGACCGAGTCGGTCTGGCAGCACACAAAGATAAGCATCCTGCGCAATTGTCGGGCGGTCAGCAGCAGCGCGTCGCCATTGCGAGAGCACTCACCATGGACCCGGCTGTCATGTTGTTCGATGAGCCCACCTCGGCCCTGGACCCCGAAATGGTTGGGGAGGTACTGGATGTAATGACTACGCTGGCTGAGGACGGCATGACGATGGTGTGCGTAACCCATGAAATGGGCTTCGCCAGACGAGTGAGCGACCGGGTCATTTTCATGGATCATGGGGAAATCATTGAAGACTGCAGTACCTCGCAGTTTTTTGCCGAGAGTGATGACCGGCATCCTCGCGCACAAAGTTTTCTCCGACAGATTCTGCACTGAGCCCCAGATGATGCCGGCATCTTAAACCGTGTTGTCGGTTGAACCCGTCTCATCGTTCGGCAGTTGAATTGCTCCTCTCTGTAATTAGGTGCTTCTCATGAATACGCTTGAAATCATTCCGGGGCGGATGACGCTCCGGCAGCTACGTGACGTCTATCAAAACCCCACGAGGGTTTACCTGAACGAACTTGCCTCCCAGAAAATTCTCGCCAGTGTAAATTGCGTCGAAACAATCCTCAAAGAAGGACGTACTGCGTACGGTATTAATACTGGATTTGGACTTTTGGCTTCGACTCGCATTGCGACAAGCGACCTGGAAAACCTACAACGTTCACTCGTGTTGTCGCATGCTGCCGGTGTGGGGGAAGCACTAGAGGACGCCATGGTCCGCTTGATCATGGTGCTGAAGATCAACAGTCTGGCACGGGGCTACTCCGGTATTCGCAAAAGAGTCATTGATACACTGATTACCCTGGTCAACGCAGAGGTTTATCCGCACATTCCTGCCAAGGGATCGGTCGGTGCGTCTGGCGATTTGGCACCTTTGGCTCATATGTCTCTGATCCTTATCGGCGAGGGTAAGGCAAGGTTTCAGGGGCGTTGGCTGTCGGCTCAAGAAGCTTTGCAGTTCTTGGGCCTGGAGCCGATAACACTGGCCGCTAAAGAGGGGCTCGCGTTGTTGAATGGAACCCAAGTGTCGACTGCTTACGCACTGCGTGGTTTGTTTGAGGCTGAAGATCTGTTTGCAGCAGCCACGGTGTGTGGCGCTTTGAGCGTTGAAGCACTTTTGGGCTCTCGGGCTCCGTTTGATGAACGTGTTCACGACGCAAGAGGGCAACCAGGTCAGATTGCTGTCGCCGCCGCTTATCGAGACCTGCTAGGGCCTGATACTGAGATATCCAACTCGCATGAAAACTGTGGGAAAGTTCAGGATCCCTACTCGCTACGCTGCCAGCCTCAAGTGATGGGGGCTTGCCTGACCCAGTTGCACAATGCCGCGGTCACTCTGGAAATTGAGTCAAACGCCGTTTCGGATAATCCTCTGGTTTTTGCTGAGGAAGGGGACGTTATTTCCGGCGGAAATTTCCATGCGGAGCCCGTTGCGATGGCGGCCGACAATATCGCACTCGCCCTTGCTGAAATGGGGTCGCTTTCAGAGCGCCGTATCTCGCTGATGATGGACAACCATATGTCCCAACTGCCTCCCTTTCTGGTCAGGAACGGAGGCGTCAACTCCGGCTTCATGATCGCTCAAGTGACCGCAGCTGCCTTGGCCAGCGACAACAAAGCGCTCGCGCACCCTCACAGCGTTGACAGTCTGCCCACTTCGGCCAATCAGGAGGATCATGTATCAATGGCGCCAAATGCGGGTAGGCGGTTGTGGGCCATGGTGGAAAACACGCGGGGAGTCGTTGCCATCGAGTGGTTGGCGGCTTGCCAGGGGCTGGACTTCCGTGAAGGGCTTAAAACCTCTGTAAAACTTGAAAGCGCTCGGCGTGCCTTGCGAGGCAAGGTTCCTCACTACGATCATGATCGTTTTTTTGCACCTGATATCGAAGTCGCCACGGCGTTACTAGCCGAGGGTGCGCTCAATGGGTACGTCCATAGAGCGTTACTGCCCAGTTATGGAGTTTGATAATGCGCCTCGGAGGGGAGCGCATTATCAATCTCGCTGACGATCTGGGGCTGCCATGGTGTGTACTCCTGGACTCGGATAGCCTAGTGGCCTGTATGCCTTATTCGTTTGCTCAACCTTCACAGTTGAAAGCGCTGCACCACACCATTCAGATCGACCGCCAACCGCGACAGCTCCTGGCTGGCAGCGCTGGTCTGGTCTGCACCGGCGGAACTCTGTTGCGACAGGTCGCGGATGTTCAGCAGGTTGCGATCAACCTCACGGGCAACATTGGCCTGTTCTTCTGAGGCGCTGGCGATCACCAGGTTTCGCTCGTTGATGGCGGAAATCGACTGGGCAATCTCATCAAGCGCCATACCCGCCGCACGGGCCACCTCCAGGGTGAAATCGACCCGCTCGCAACTGGTACGCATCGCCGCCACAGCCTGACTAGTACCTTGGTCGATGGCCGCGATCATCTCTTCGATTTCCTGGGTCGATTGCTGGGTACGGTGCGCCAGTGCCCTTACCTCATCGGCCACCACCGCAAAGCCGCGTCCCTGCTCTCCGGCGCGGGCCGCTTCGATAGCAGCGTTGAGCGCCAACAGGTTGGTCTGTTCGGCAATGGCACGAATGACCGAGAGCACTTGGCTGATGTCACGTACATGATTGGCCAGATGCTCGACACTGCCGGAAGTCTGCGTGACGTCCTCGGCCAGCCGAACAATGGAACTGACCGTCTGGCCAACCTGCTCACGACCATTGCGTGACGTCTGGTCGGCCTGGCGCGAGGCTTCCGAAGTGCTCACGGCATTGCGCGCCACCTCCTCAACGGCGCTGGTCATCTCGTTCACGGCGGTGGCTGCCTGTTCGATTTCTGCATTCTGTTGGTGCAGGCCACGGGTCGAGTCCTCGGTGACCGAATGCAACTGTTCGGAGGCAGAGGCCAACTGGTTGGCGGAGTCGGCAATATGCTGGATGGTGCCACGCAGGCTAACCTGCATTTCCTGAAGGGCGTTCAGCAATTGCGCCGGCTCGTCCTTGCCCACGATCTCGACATGTCGGCTCAGGTCGCCGGACGCTACTATCCGGGCCTGTTCCACTGCTTGCGCAAGGGGGAGGACTAGGCTTCGGGTGAAAATCATCGCGAGTGCGGCGGTCAGCAACACGGCCACCAGCATGATGAAGATCACCATCTTCATTGAATCGTTGAACGCTGTATTGCTCGCGGTTGCAGCGCGTTTGGCACCTTCGTCGTTGATCCGCGTCAGTTCGCCCAGAGTCTTGGCAACGTTTTCGGCATAGTCGCCTAGCTTCTGCGCCACCAACTGGCGGGTCGCCTCCAGATCGCCGGAGCGGCTGAGTGAAACGGTCAGCCTGGACTGTTCCATATAGAGTGCTTTGGCGGATTTGTAGGTCTCGTACAGGGCACGTTCTTCCTTGGACGAAATCAGCGATTCATAAAGACGCTCGCTCGTTTCCAGGTCGCCTTCGGCCTTTTCCAGGCTAGCCAAGGTACTGTCCCTGGCACTCCCCTCCACCAGCGCATAGCGCAAGGTCATGGCGCGAATGCGCGAACTGGCCGCACTCATGTCGTTGACCGTCATGATCGATGGCAACCAGTTGTCATTGACCTCGTCGCTGTGGCCATCCATCTGGTTCATCTGATAGAGCGAGATAAGCCCCAGCACGATCAACAGAAGCCCTAACGACGAAAATGCCAAGGTCGAGCGCAGGCCAATCCGTATTTGTCTAAACCACATGATGAGTTCCCGAATAGCTACAACAGGTTGATGGGCAACGCACGCCAGGGTTTTGTGGCCCGATCGGCAGACGCCGTCGAGATCATTATTCTATTCAGTGCAAAGGCGGGATTGATGTAGAACAAGGCATGCAGCGGCAGTTGCCACAAGGCCTGCTCCTTCGCTCAACGACCAGGCAGCATGCGTCTGAGGGTGTTGTCCTTGAACCAGTAGTGGTGCGCCAGGCCGGCAACGGCATGCATGCCGATCAGCCAATAACCGGCGCTGCCCAACCATTCATGCCAGCCCTTGAGTTGCCGGGCGAATGCGGGATCGAGAGAGATCAACGATGGCAGTGAGATCTCCCAGTACGGGAGCGGTTTGCCCGAGGCGCCCAGCATCAGCCAGGCCAGCAGCGGGGTGACGATCATCAGGCCGTACAACGCCAGATGCATGAGGTTCGCCACAGCGTTCTGCCAGGCCGGAGGTTGTGGTCGTATCGCTGGACGAGGACTCA
>Ga0206117_100139_pt1 | contig 119239 bp, 102 predicted proteins | sample 3A5Ametagenome_FD_177997 | JGI IMG/M metagenome (GOLD analysis project Ga0206117, IMG submission 177997) | Enriched microbial communities from leaf-cutter ant dump, University of Wisconsin, Madison, United States - 3A5A | ecosystem: Environmental > Terrestrial > Nest > Insects nest > Nest dump...
TGCTGTGACTCAGCTGATGCATTACTGCTTCCACAATAATCACCGCCCCGTCTACAATCAATCCAAAATCCAAGGCTCCCAAGCTCATGAGGTTACCACTTACTCCAAACAAGTTCATCATGATGATGGCGAACAACATGGACAATGGAATCACTGAGGCAACAATGAAGCCTGCCCTGAAATTGCCCAGAAATATCACCAGTACAAACACCACAATCAATGCTCCTTCCAGCAAATTGGTTTCTACCGTCTTAATGGCATTGTTTACCATACTGGTACGATCTAAGAAAGGCACAATCTCTACACCCTCGGGAAGTGTTTTTTCTATTTGTTTGATTTTAGCTTTGATATCGTCAATCACCACGTTACTATTGGCACCTTTTAACATCATTACAATAGCACCAGAAACCTCACCTTCATTATTAAAGGTTAACGCGCCATATCTGGTGGCATAGCCAATTTCGATATTGGCCACATCCCTGATGAGCAGTGGCGTAGAACCTTGATTATTTTTTACGACAATGTTTTCGATATCTTCTTTACTACCAATCAACCCTTCACTTCTAATGTAAAGCACGGTAGATTGTTTTTCGATATAAGCACCACCCGTATTTTGATTGTTGTTTTCCAACGCATCAAAAATATCGCTGATGGTTACTTTGTGCGCCACCAATTTATTAGGGTCAATGGTTACCTGGTATTGCTTAAGCTTACCGCCAAAACTACTCACTTCGGCTACGCCTTTTACACCTAATAACTGACGCCTGATTACCCAATCTTGAATGGTACGTAATTCGGTAATGTCATATCGTTTTTCGTAACCTTTTTTGGGTTTTACAGCATATTGGTAAATTTCGCCCAATCCTGTAGAGATGGGGCCCATCTCTGGTTTCCCAATACCTTGTGGAATTTGCTCCTGCACCACCAACAAACGCTCTGCTACTTGTTGTCGGGCCCAGTACACATCTACATCATCGTTAAAAACAAGGGTCACTAAAGACAGTCCAAAACGGCTGTAGCTTCTGATTTCTTTAATTCCAGCAATATTGCTGTTGGCCTGTTCCACTGGAAAAGTAACCAATCTTTCAATATCGGTAGCACCATAGGAAGGTGCTGTAGTGATGATCTGCACCTGATTATTGGTAATATCTGGTACGGCATCGATAGGTAATTTGGTAAGCTCAAAGCTACCATATATGATTAGGCTGATGGTAAATAGCCCAATAATGAGTTTATTCTTGATAGAAAACTCAATAATTCTATTCAGCATGTAAAAATGGGGATAATCGTTTCTAATTAATCATTACGGCTTCATAAGTGCCGTTTAGTATTAAGAAAAGATTACAGATTTTGGCGGTTGCCAAATTTTTCCAGCATAAGCGGAATTTGGAACATGATCATTATTGATCAATATCTTTTGTTTGGGCAATAGCTGATAAACCTTTTTAAGGCTCAACCCAAAAGATGGCGGCAAAGCAGGGCTTAACCCGTTTGCGGCCGAAAGCCCATGTGCTTTAAAAGGGAGTTGATTATCTCTAGCCTCATCATTATCCGTATGAGGAATATCGTTATAGTGATGTTCCAAATACGCAAAGAAAGTAATGTCGCTATCTAAGTTCTTATGTTCAAAATAATGTTGAAAGAGCACAGGAATCTTGGCCAGCTCCTGTAATTCAGTAGAGGAAAGCAAATACAAGCTCAATAGCAATATGTGAAGGACTCTTTTCAACGCCCCAAAATTAGCCAAATGTGGTAAAAATGCAATGAGTGGTAGCCAATTGTTACACAAATGCTAACACATTAAAAAATAAAGGATAGAAAGCCGTCCATATGTAGCAAATCCAATCACGATATTGCATCTAGACTTTTACAGTATGTCAGTTTTGTATCCTAAGACTTTCTGTTTCGACTACAAATCCTGGGATTTTGCCAATTTGATATTGAATATTCAAGCAGTTTGTCCCTACTGGCAATGCTGGTTTTACTAATTTCAACATGGTAAGCGAACTATCGTTCAAACCAAGTTTCATTTCTTTGTAAATTTGAATTTCTGTAAGATAACATAACTTATCGCCTGGTGCCAAATCTACTTCAACGTCTATCTTTTCGAACATTTCTTGGCCAATCTCAGCTCTTTTAAGCAACTCAACAATTAAAGATTGATTAAATTGAATAAGGGGTTTGAGTGGTATCAAACCGGCACCACTTGCTTCTTTACATAAGGTTACATTGATTTGCTGTGGTAAATATAAGGCTCTGTCTTTTAACTGCTGGCCCAAGTTCATCATGATGCTCACCTGGGGTTCTCTAAACAATGCCAAATTCATCGTTTCGCTTAGTACAATATCTACCTCATTGTTTTTTAAGGTGTAATTTGTGGCATCAACCAATTCCAAGCTTTTTACATAGGGCAACAAATCCAACTTTTGCAACAAGTTATGTAGCTTCTCATAACTATTTTTGTTAATCTCTAATAAGGTAAACTGCACTTCGGTAGGTTGAGAGACCAGCATAATGGGCAATGCTAGTGTTGCAAACGGCCCTGTTCCAGCATAAAGCACATGTACCGTCTTTTTTCCCTTGCCCTGTACATCTTTAATAGCTTGCGCTAGTCCTTTCACAAAACGTTGGGTCCTAAAAATTTCTTTTACACAATTGGCAGCCCAAAATGTACCAATGGCATTGCCTGTTTCAGTTGCTATGTGTGCTCTATCTTGCTCGCCATCTGGATCTACACCTACCATTTCACACAATAATTGGTGGTATTTCGTGATGGCAGGTGCTAGTGCGTTGTGAAAATCTCCTTCAAGTAAAATATCCCTAGAAACCGAAAGCAATTGCTTCTTAAATTCAAGTCCGAGCATTAAAAATCCTTATATAATTGAGCCTAATTTTAAACTATAACGAGTAGTAGCGATAAAGCTACAAATAAAATGCATTTAGTATACCTCTGTTATTTTTTATTAAAAACAATATATTCGCTTTATTCAAAAGAATCGAGATGAAAGATATTGCACTGCTGATTGGGAATGACATTAATAATATTTCTCCTGGAATTAGCTGGACAGAATTGCTTCAAAAAATTACCGACTTTTGCAAAGTATCAAACAAGGTAAGTGTCCATAAGGAAAAACCTTTTCCTATGCTCTACGAAGAGATTTTTTTGGCCGCCATTAAAATGAAGTTCATTGAAGAAAAAGACTTAAAAACTTTTATTGCTACAAACGTCGCTAAGATTGACCAGAACGACATCCATCATCAAATCAGGGCATTATCTGTGGCTCACGTGATGACGACTAATTACGACTACACCCTCCAAGGAACTAATCTGCTTAAAAATACCGGCGTGGTTACAGAACGTTTGTACAGTGTTTTTAGAAGAAATGAATTAAACGGCACCCATTACTGGCATTTACATGGCGAGGCTAACCATCCCATGTCTATCAATTTGGGTTTTGAGCATTACTGTGGTCAACTACAAAACATGCGCAACTACGTAGTAACCGGTACAGATTATGTGAGTTCAACGGTGACCAAAGCGCCGTTACTGAAAAGACTGCAATCTAAAAAAGCCTTAGCTGATCAGTCGTGGATTGATCTATTTTTCACGAAAGACATCTTTATTTTCGGACTGGCTTTGGATTTTATTGAAACCGACCTTTGGTGGTTATTAACCTTTAGGGCACGTAGCAAGTTCTATAAGAACAAAATTTCGATCAGCAATAAAATCTATTACTACATTCCGGAAGAATATGTCGCTTCTTCACAATATAAACTCGATCTGCTAAAAGTAAATGATGTTGAAGTGATTTCAATTAAAGCTCCTAACAAGCTGAATTATTACCATCTTGTGCTTGAAAGCATCAATAAGTTATCCAACTAATCACATTAGTGAATCTTCTTACCTCCGGTTCATTGCCCTAATTAACCTTTCATTACGTCGGTCAGCTCTAGCATTTTGCAAGGAAATTACCGCCCAAACTGCCGCTGGAATCCACCCAATCAAAGTAATTTGCAAAATCAAACAAATGATCCCGGTAATAATCCTACCCCTAAGGATAAATGAAATAAACGGGAAGAAGATAGCAATTAAGGTCATTGTTGGTTATGTATAAATTTTGGCAATTTCAAAGAAATACGAGCCATTTATGTTCAGCAAGATAGCATTGACTTTCTAAATTTGCAAATCAATAATATCCCATATAGAGTAAACACCATCTCCTCTAATTTTTCTTTTGTGAAAAATTACTATTTTAGCAACAATGAAATTAAGGGCGCTTCTTTTGTCGTTATTCGTACTTTTTCTTTCGGTAAAACCGATGGTAGAGCAAGTATTTTCGCGAGCTGAACTCGATACCTGCTGCGAAGCAAAAGCAAAGGGAATAAATGACCATGCTGCTTCCTCACCTTCAGAAGAAAAAGGTTGCGATGAACTTTGCAGTCCATTTCAACCTTGCTGTCCATACGTCACTTTTTCCGCTATCAACTTTATTTTAAATACTCCAAGGGTATTCTCTTTGGTAGAAAAAGCACTTCCTATTTATCAAGTTTCGTTTAGTCCAGGCTATTCTTCTGATTTCTGGCAACCGCCAAGAAACGTTTAACAAATCATCAATTTATTGCTACCTATACCAAAAGGACCATTGTCCTCACTTTATGTTATTGTTAAACCTCAAAATCAAAGAAATGAAAACAATCAAATTAATGGTTGCTGCTATTATAATTACGTTCACTACACAAATTGCAACTGCACAAACTACCACTCCTAATCAAGAAACTACTGCCATCAAAACATCAGCGGTGAAGGTAAAAGGCGTTACCTGTAAAAATGACCTTAAAACCATTGCAGGAAACGTAGAAAAGCTAAAAGGCGTAAATGCCTGCAAAGCTGACAAAGCTGGTCCTACAACCACTTTCGAAATTAAATTCAATCCTGCCCTAGTAAGCGAAAAAGAGATTTTTGCCGCTATTGAAGCTACACCAGGTTGCGAAGACCCAAAAGATAGACCCTACAAGGTAAAACAGTAATTTATTGGTGGGCAGTGTAAGACTGCCCTTATTTCGAAAGACACATACGCAATGAAAAAATTTTTGTTCATTGTTGGCTTGCTGTTTCCTTATGCCCTACATGCACAGGTCATTTCTGGAAAGGTCACCAACAATCGAAAACAACCGCTAATGGGGGCTAGCGTCCATTGGCTTGGCACTACTATTGGCATTTCTACAGGTGATGGCGGCGAGTTTAAACTTGATGCTGCTGGTGTTACCCAACGTACTTTAGTGGCCAGCTACACGGGACATTTGCCTGACACCATTGATGTAGGCAACAAAACCTACGTTACCTTCCAATTAAAGGAAGAACAAAATTTGGCCGAAGTAACCATTTCTGGTCAACGAGATGGGATAATCAACTCTAACCTCAGTCCCTTCAAAATGGAGCAGATTACTTTGACCGAATTAACTAAATCTGCCTGTTGTGATTTAGCGGGATGTTTTGAAACCCAATTAACCGTACAACCACAAACGACCAATATCGTAACTAACTCCAAAGAGCTTCGCATTTTGGGACTATCGGGAGTTTACAATCAAATATTGATTGATGGCTTGCCTATGATTCAAGGACTTTCTTATACCTATGGCATTAGCAGTATACCAGGTACTTTGGTAGAAAACATCTACATTTCCAAAGGCGCAAACAGCGTGATACAGGGTTATGAAAGTATCAGTGGGCAGATTAATGTGGAAACAAAAAAGCCCGACCACACCGACCAATTATTGCTGAACCTGTATATGAACAGCTTTATGGAAAAGCATGTTAACGCCAATTATGCTTTTAAGAAAGGTAAATGGAGTAACATTACGGCTTTTCAAACAGTACAACCCGCCAACAAAACCGATGGCGATGATGATAACTTTCTTGACCTGCCCTTGTTAAGCCGCTACATGTTATACAATCGCATCAAATATGGAAGAGAAGGTAATTGGGGACTGCATTCTACCATTGGGCTCCGTTACTTAAATGAAGAAAGAATTGGTGGACAAAGCAACTATAACCCCTCTATCGATAAAGGAAGTACTTCGGTTTATGGGCAGCAAATTAGGCTTAACCAACCAGAAATTTCTACCAAAACAGGTTACCGTTTTAATGACGTCCATCACCTTGTATTCTACGCTTCTTCATTCTACCAAAAGCAACATTCCTATTTTGGGACGGCAAAATATGATGCCGAGCAACTAAATATTTACACCAATTTACAACATGAGCTTACTTACGGAGCGCAACATGGACTAAAATCGGGCTTAAGTTTTAGATACCTAAACCTCAGGGAAGATATTGGTTTTACTGAACAAGTGCTTGGTCGTACTTACGACGGCCGTTACAAACGTAGTGAGCAAATCCCTGGAGTGTTTACCGAAAACACCATGCGCTTTTTTGAAGGAAAACTAACCTGGATTGCTGGCATCAGAGCCGATCATCACAATCAATTTGGCATGATGTTCACCCCACGTACTTTATTGAAATATGATATTTCTCCGCAAACTGTAGTTAGAGCCAACATCGGTACGGGATGGCGAACGGTAAATCTTTTTAGTGAAAACATCAACCTTTTGGCCAGTTCTAGGAATGTAATTATTCCAGAAGCTTTACGTCCCGAAAAGGCAATGAACATGGGCGTAAATTTCACTCAAAAGTTTGAACTTTTACAAGGTGATATTTCAGGCTCTTTAAGCTTAGATTATTATCATACCAGTTTCCAAAACCAAATTTTTCCCGACTATGATACTGACCCTACCAAAGCTATCATCGGTAATTTTACAGGTAACAGCATTAGTAATGGTTTTCAAACAGAGTTGTACCTAAAACTTTGGAAACGTTTTGAACTGAAAGGTGGCTACAACTATTTAGACGTTTACCAGCAAAAGGGCACCGTAAAGAATGTGCTTCCTTTTAATCCGAGACACAAGATATTATCTACCTTTAGTTATAAACCGTTAAGCAACAAGTTTCATGTTGATGTGAATGTGCATTGGTTTGGCGAGCAACGCCTTCCGAATACACAAGCCAACCCTATCACTTATCGCAGACCCGATTTCTCCAAGAGCTACACTACGGTTAATGCTCAATTGACCTATAATTTTGGAAAACTGGAGGTGTATGGTGGTGCTGAAAATATTTTCAATTTTAGACAAAACCAACCTATCATCAGTTGGCAGGACCCATTTAGTTCATATTTTGATACCTCTTCCGTTTGGGGCCCCACCCGCGGCAGAGAGCTCTATTTAGGGCTACGGTTTAAACTGCCGAAAGTAAATTAATTAACCTATAATTTCAAAAAGCCTTTCTTATTTTGCAAGAAAGGCTCTTTATTTTGTTTAAAATTTATAGCTATAACCCAGCCTAAATACCTGGGTTTCTAAGTAGTCTTTACTGGTCAATACAAAACCATTTCCTACAATTCGTTTATCCAATCTTAAGGTATTCAAAATGTCGTTACCATTCAAAAACAGTTCGCCTTTACCTTTCTGAATCTGTTTTTTAACCCCTAGATCAACCGAGAACCTTGCGCCAATAGTACCTTGCGGAATAATATCCTTTGCGAGATAAACTCCAGATAATTGGATTTGCGTTTGTCCTTTAAGCTTAAAGATATTGTTCAGTTTTGCGTTACCTGAGGTAATTTTCTCTTCGCCAACATGATAAGTGGTTGGCACTGGATATTGGTTAGTGATGCTAAAAGCATTGATTTTGTTCTGATAAACGGCTAAACTAGTATTGAACGAGTACCACGGCGTAATTTCCTGTTGCCAAACTACTTCGCTACCAGTATTGTAGCTTTTTCCCGCATTCTGAAAAATATTATAAAGAATGGTACTTCCTGGTACAGCAGTGGCAATTCTGGTAATGGTGGCATTAATCATTTTATGGTATAAAGAGGCGTAGATATTTCCTTTATCCCATTGCAAACGATATCCCAACTCCATGGTATTGGTAAACTGTGGTCGCAACGTAGGGTTACCTACTTTCAACAATTCAGGTTCATCATATTTTGGAAAAATACGGATATCTACCTCATTTGGTCTATCTACCCTCCTGTTAAAAAAGGCCGAAAGCTTATTTCGTTCGTCAATTTTATAGGCAAAACGCAAATTTGGGAATGGTTGGAAATAGTCATAACCATCACTTTTATAAGTGTTATGATTAGGATTAACATCGTACTGCACCTTCACATACTCGTATCTTAAACCAGCCTCCACTTCAATATCTTTGTTTTCAAACACATAACTGGCATACACTGCCGGAATGGTTTCCTTATAATTGGCCCAACCACCTGCATTAACATCTATAGGCGAGTTCAATCCTGGAAAAAACTGCATATTGGTTGGAATGGAGCGTCTCCTGATTTTGGTTCCCAGCTCAATCCTACCTTGTTTTAACGGTTTCACATAGTCCAAGTTAAAATCAATCACATGCTCATCCGACAACAATTTAAAGGCATCTTCGCCTGTAAAAGTGGGCATAATGTTGGTAAAGAAATATTGCTCATCTTCCCTATGCCAAGTGTAATTAATACCAGCGTTAAGTAGGTGTCCAGGTTGTTTAAATTTATGCTGATAAACTGCCGAGCCTGTTACTGTATACTTTACCTCGTCTTCTAAAAACTGCCACAACCTTAAGCGATCGCTCAAATCTGCATTAAAGTAAGGGATATCACCTCTATCCAATATCTTCTCTCTATTGAAATATGCCGACACCGTTAAGGAATTTTGTTCATCAGGATTCCAATCTACACCTGTTTTAACAGTACTGTAAGTAGTGGTTCTATTACGCTTTACCTGTTGGTTAATCATAGTTCCATCATCATAAGTTCTGGTAGCAAACTCATTCCTATTGAGTGTTTGAGTATAAAGCCAATCAGCCTGTAAAAAAGTGTTGAGTTTATTTTTTCGATAGTTGAGCGAAAGAGATGGATTAATTTTTGGGGTAGCTTGATATTGCGGTCTAATTCCTGGCAAATTTTCTCGTCGTTCCCATAAAGCGCCAAGACCGGTGGTTAATCCTACCTTACCATTAAAGCCTTCTTGTTTATTCTTTTTGTAAATGATATTGATGATTCCCGCGTTACCATTAGCATCATATTTAGACGAAGGATTATTGATAATTTCTATCCTTTCAATGGCCGATGCCGGAATATTATCTAAACTGGTTTGAGACCCAAACCCAGTCATGGCGTTTTGTTTCCCATCAACCAATACCGCTACTTTATCATTGCCTCTTAATTGAATCTTTCCATCTTGAATAGTTACTCCTGGCAAGTTTTGCATGGCCTGCAACACCGAACCTCCTGATTGGGCTACGTTATTGTTCAAATTATAGGTTTGTTTATCCATTTTGGAAGAGAGCCCGTCGTTATTTTGCCCTACAATATTTACAGTACTTAAAGTTTGTGAATCTTCCGTTAATACCAGTTCGCCCAAATCTAAGAACTGGTTCAATGTGCCTATGTTAAGGGCTTGATTTTTCTTTTGATAGCCCACCAAACTTATTTCCAATTGATATTCTCCACTGGCTATATCTGCCAGCTTAAATCTGCCTTCTAAATCACTAATGGTCCCCGTAACAAAGCGTTGGTCGGCTTTCGTTTTCACCACAATATTGGCATAAGGCAGTGTTAAACCAGTTTTTCCATCTTTAAGGAGGCCCGATACGGTAACCTTAACAGATTGTCCGTACAAAAGATTAGTGGTTAGCAGCAGTAATAAAAAAAGTATTTTCCTAAATGACATGATGATTCCTCCATTGTTTTTATATTGCATAGTTAGGAACCAAATCTGTTGGAAATTAGAAGTTGCCATTGTATTTTGTTAAAAACATGGTAGTGCTATGTTACTCAGATTTACTACAGATTTATGTACTATCTTACCCCATAATCGTTAATCAACTATTATGAAAATTCTGATCATAGAAGACGAGGAAGAACTTAGGGAAAGCATACATGCTTATTTAAAAGTAGAGGGCGATGTATGCGAACTAGCTATAGATTATCCTACAGCATTGGAGAAAATCAGCTTATACAGCTATGATTGTATCTTGCTAGACCTTAGTTTGCCAGGGGGCGACGGTATGAAAATACTAGAAGAGCTTAAAAAAACGGGGAAGCAAGATGGCGTACTGATCATCTCTGCTAGAAACTCCTTAGATGATAGGTTGAATGGTTTGGGACTTGGTGCCGATGATTATTTAGTAAAACCTTTTCATCTTTCAGAACTCAAAGCCAGAATTATGGCCATTGTACGCAGGAAGAACTTTAGCGGATACAATGTGATGAGCTTTCAGGAAATTGCCATAGATCTAATGGGCAAAGAGGTAAAAATTGAAGGACAACTGCTTAGCCTTACCAAAAAGGAATACGACCTTTTAATTTACTTTATTGCCAACCAAGGTAAAGTGATTACCAAAAATGCCATTGCAGAACACCTTTGGGGTGATGAAATGGACTTATCAGATGATTTTGATTTTATCTATACACACATCAAAAACCTGAGGAAAAAGATGATAGAAGCAGGAAGTAAGGACTATATCAAATCCATGTATGGGGTGGGCTATAAATTTGGAATGCCATGAAACTTGCCGAAAAATACAATAGAGCGAATATCATTACGTCTTTAATTGTACTTACCATCACTGGAATTATCTATTATGTAGCCATTCACTACATCCTTACCGAAAAAATGGACCGTGACTTGGTCATTGAGGAAAGGGAAATTGAGGCTTATGTAAAAAATTACAACCGTTTGCCTTCCCCAGGCGACTTTTTACACCAAAAAGTTTCGTATGAACAGCTCAAAGATGGACAAAGTATTGAACGGGATTTTTACTATAGTGAATTTTATAACGAAGAAGAAAAGGAACTAGAACCTGGTAGAAGCCTGGCCACCACCGTTACTTTGGGTAAACACAACTATCTCGTTACCATCAGTAAATCCAGAGCTGAGGCAGAAGGTTTGGTTCGTATCATTTTCCTGATCACCATTGGCGTAACTATTTTATTGTTGGTTTCCCTCCTACTGATCAACAGATTAATACTGAATCGCATTTGGCAGCCCTTTTACCAAACCTTAAACCGCATGCAGGCTTTTAATCTTGCCCAAAAAGAGGACATGCGTACGGCAAGCACTAAAATTGATGAGTTTAATGAGCTCAATACCGCGGCAGCAACCATGGCCGAAAGGGTAAAAAAAGATTATAGGGAACTGAAAACTTTTACCGACAATGCTTCTCATGAAATGATGACACCATTGGCCGTAATCAATGCCAAATTAGATTTACTCTTGCAGGAAAGCCCGCTAGATTCGAAACAGGGCATGCTGGTCCACGAAATTTATCATGCAGTAAGCAGATTGAGCAGATTAAGCAGTTCCTTGCTATTATTGGCAAAGATTGAAAACAATCTTTTAACGGAACACGAGCCTTTAGACCTTAAACAAGCCATCCAAGAAAAAGCCTTGCATTTTCAGGAGCTCATGCAAAACAAGGGTATTCAATACTCGCAGCAACTGGAAGCAAAGGAAATCAACATGAGCAAATATCTCTTGGATATACTACTAAATAACTTGTTTAGTAACGCTATCAGACATAATTACCAAGGGGGAAGCATTGATATCAACTTATCAGAAAATAAATTAGTAATTTCAAACACAGGGCGTGAAAACGGGCTAGACCAGCAACAAGTTTTTGAACGTTTTTATAAAAATCCAGCTTCGGAGGGAATGGGTTTGGGCCTGGCAATTGTAAAACAGATTATCAATTTACAGAAATTCCAAATAAGTTATGTCTACCAAAACAACTTACACATTTTCACCCTGTTTTTCTAACTACAGAATTACTTCAGGTTTGAGTTTTAGCTTGGTTAAAATTGTACCAGCCATGAAAACCTTACTATTATCTCTTTGCCTATTCCCATCATTACTTTGGGCTCAATTGGCAGATACACTATCATTTCGTAATGATATTGCTCCAAATCCTTCCATCTTTCGCAATTACCAACCTTACATTTTTCCCGCTACCCTAATTACCTATGGAATTGTTTCGCTAAACAACAAACCCTTGTTACGTTTAGATTGGAGCACTAAAACAGAACTTTTGGAGCATAACCCACGGTTTGTGGCTACCATTGACAATTACTTACAGTATGCACCACTAGCGGGAATGTATTCTTTAGATTTGATGGGCATTAAAGGACGAAACAGTGTACAAGACCAAACTTTTATTGCCCTATTAAGTACTGGTTTTACCACGGCAATTGTACAAGGCTTAAAAAATACCACTGGACGACTGAGGCCCAATGGTTCTAGTTATAATTCCTTCCCCTCTGGCCACACGGCTACTGCTTTTGCCGCTGCCGAACAGTTACATCATGAATTTAAAGATCAATCTCCTTGGATTGGCTATGCGGGTTTTGCCGTTGCAGCAGCTACAGGTACACTGCGCATGTACAACAACAAACATTGGTTCAGTGATGTAGTGGCTGGTGCAGGCTTTGGAATTCTATCCACCAAACTCAGCTACTTGGTTTACCCCTACGTTAAACAGTTTTTAGGTTTTAATCAACGAAATTTTCAAGCGGCTCCTTTATATCAAAACGGTGCCGGAGGAATGAGCTTAAAATATACTTTTAACGAGCATTAAACGATAGCAAACCTCGTAGGTTTCGAAAAGTTATGAAGTTTTCAACTAAATATCTTAAGACTTACGAAGTCTTTGAGACTTCGTAAAAGTGACCTTTCCTTAAAAGATTTCATTCTCAAAGTACCGGGACAGAGAGTTCCCCTCGGAATGACAAATATATCACCTGCACTAAACCTCGCAGGTTTCGAAAACCTACGAGGTTTTATGCTAAATATCTCAAGACTTAAGAAGTCTTTGAGACTTCGTAAGTCTGTACAAAGTTAACCTTCCATAAGCCCCAAGTTAATCTGCACTTAATATATGTCCGCTAATTTTGTACTATGATTAGAAGAGATTTTCTCAAAACTGGCACCTTATCGGCCTTAGGCATATCCTTATTAAGTGCCACGGAAACATTTGGTCAATTATTCGCTCCAGATGAAAGAGTTGTTGGCACTGCTAAAAACATTATTTTCTTGGTAAGCGATGGGATGAGCAATGGCACCCTAACAATGGCCAACTTGCTATCTCAGCGCATGTATGGTCGCGAAAGCAAATGGATCTCCCTATATCGTGAAAACAAAGTAGTAAGAGCCTTTATGGATACTGCTTCTGCCGATTCCATGGTGACGGATTCTGCTGCATCTAGCTCTTCTTGGGGAGGTGGCGTAAGGGTTAATAATGGTAGTTTAAATGTGAACGCTGATGGTTCATGCAATACTCCGATATTACAAAAATTTAAAACAGCAGGGAAAAAAGTAGGTTGCGTAACCACGGTTCCTATTACCCATGCTACGCCAGCAGGTTTTTGTATCTGCAATAAATCTAGAAGCAACCAAGGTGAAATAGCTTTGCAATACCTACCACTTAAGTTTGATGTGATGATGGGTGGTGGAGATAGATATTTCAATGCAAAGAAAAGAAGTGACAAGGTTGATGTATATGCTAAATTTGAAAAAGCAGATTATCAAGTGGTGAAAACCAAACAGCAAATGTTAGCTCTGGATCATCAAAAGCCTATATTAGGCGTATTTGACCATGATGCTTTGCCTTATACGGTAGATTACGTTCATGATAAAAACTACCAAAATACCATCCCTACCTTAGCAGAGATGACCGTAAAAGCCATTGACTTGATGAAAGATCATAATGAGGGTTTTGTACTACAAGTAGAAGGTGGAAAAGTAGATTGGGCTGCCCACTCGAACGATACGCCTGGTTTATTATTTGACCAACTAGAGTTTGATTTGGCCGTAGAAAAAGCCATTGAATTTGCAGAAAAAGATAGAAATACACTAGTCATCATCACTACCGATCATGGAAACGGCAACCCTGGACTTTTTGGCGAGGAAAATGCCGATCAGAAATTCGACTTATTCCAAAAGTTCAAACATAGCAATGACTGGGTACTGAACAGCATTAAGCCTAACGATACCGCAGCTAACTTAATTGCATTGATTCACGACGCACAGGGTTATACAATTTCCAACGAGCAGGCAAAAGACCTCTTAACTCATTACGAAAAATTAGATGGTGGAGGTTTGTACAACGCTCGTAAATTACCTTTTGAGCTTTTCGGAAAGATACAAAGCAACTATACTTCCGTAAACTGGGGCTCTATGGAACACTCTGCCGACTATGTAGAATTGGCTGCCTTTGGACCTGGAAGTACTTTAATGACTCCTTTTGTACGCAATACCGAACTGCATAACTTAATGCTCAATGCAACTGGGGTAAAGATTTAAAATTCTGAAAACTTACAAAGTATAACTTCAGACTTACGAAGTTTTCAAACGGCGAAGCCCTCAACTTTACCTTTAACTTTAGACTTACGAAGTTTTAAAAACTTCGTAAGTCTTGCCAACCAGCAACAAAAAAACCTCGTAGGTTTTGAAAACCTACGAGGTTGGCATCTCTTTTAGAATAGACACTAACAGTTGTTATGATTTCTTTTTACCACGCCAGCGCCACATTAAAAAACCAGTAATTGGAAGTGATGCTGCTACTAATCCTGCTAAAAATACCAATAGCTTACCCCAAAAGCCAGCAATGCTTCCCGTATGAAGATCATAATTGAGGGCGATAAGCTGATCTTTGAGTGGCATCTTTTCAAATTTTTCAGATTGCCATAACAGCTTACCGGTAAACTGATCAAACCTGAATTGCAAACGTTGATGGATCAGATCAGGAGATAAATACGCCGAAACGTTTACAGTAGCTGACTTAGCCGAAGGGATATTGTAGAGATAATAGGAAACTTCCTTCTCCTGAGCTTTCACTTGCGAAAGTATTTGCCCATGAGTAGCAGAAATTTGTTGGGTAGTATCTGAAAGTACCTTGGCTTTTTTTTCGGTAGTAAACTTAAACGACCACATTAACCCCGTTAACGCAATAATAAGCAAAATGATGAAAGCATAAAGGCCTCCCACTTGGTGAAGATCATAGTTGAGTCTTTTCTTTTTGGCCGACCATTTAACTGCTAACTGCTTTTTAACAGTCTTCCATTTCCAATGTCGCGGCCACCACAACACTATTCCCGAAAGCAACAAAATAACAAAAGCTATTACCGACCATTGGATGATAAAATGCCCCACCACATCACCAAGCAGTAATGTACGGTGGAGCGAGAGCACAATATTGAAAAATTCAAGTTCAGCATTTTCATGAGAAACAATCTTACCCGAATAGGGATCCATGTATATTTTCTCGAAATATTTGCCACCTTTAAAAGCTCGAAACATATAAGTCCGATCCGGATCGGTATGAATTTCGACCCTAGAAATCTTCTTATCTCCCAACCTCCGTTGTGCCGTTTCTAATAATTGATCAAAAGGGAGTACGGCTTTCCCTTGGTAGTTGCTTACGAACAAGCGATCACGGTAGACCATCTCTTTGATCTCCGAAGAGAATGAATAAATTGAGCCGCTGAGTGCTACAATAAACACCACTAGCCCAGAACATAGTCCGAGCCAGAGGTGTAAAAGATAAATGGTGCGTTTAAAATCTGTACGAAACATTGGCTACAAAAGCTCTAGGCATTTGAGGACTTAATACGCCCTGTCCAGTAAAATAAAGCTCATTGGTAACATTGTCTACCTTCACGCCAAAACGATATTTTCCAGTATCGTAAAAGGCGGTAGCATTCATCATTACATAAGATGGCAAGGTGAATACCCCAGTAACTGCCGAGTTAGCGGTAAGGTGCTTACCCACATAATTGGTTCCCAAACCAAGTCCAAGTCCTTTTAGCTCGCCGCTAGGCATTACATAACTGATCCAGCTGTTTACCAAAGTTGATGGTCCAGCAGAAGCAGGTCTTCTTCCTTCTAAAGCCACCGTAGATTTGGTCAGTTTACTATCGTTATAGCTATAGCCAGCAATAATATTTAATCCTTTAACAGGATTGGCAATCAACTCTAGCTCCACACCTTTACTGCGTTGTGTTCCATTCTGCACGGTCACATTATAAATCGTTCCGTTCACCGTTACATCTTCATTACGTGTCATGTTCTCTACCTTAATATCATAGTAGCTGGCAGTAAAACTCAAAGCTCCTGCAAATAAATCGGCCTTTAAACCTCCTTCAAACTGGTTGGCGTGTTGTGGTTTAAATGTTCCAGAAACTCCCGAACCTGTGGGTTGTGTTACTGGTGGAACGTTGGCAAAACCATTCATATAATTCCCAAAAACAGAGACCTTATCTTTCAAAATGTGATAAACCAATCCGAATTTTGGAGAAAATGCCGTTTGATTGTATTCGGTATTATTTGCGATGGCATTAGTAGCTTGATTAAGCGTTCCTTTATTTTGGAAACGGTCAACACGCAAGCTCAACATGGCCAAAAAGCGATCGGTAATATTCAACACATCCGAAGCATAAGCACTATAGATATTGCTTTTACCCAACGTTTTAGTTGGTGCACCAGTGCTTGCGCCAAGCCTCGCCTCTACCGTGCTTTTCGAAATCTTCACATAATTGGGATCATTAGGATTCCATCCGCTTACGTTATCAAATACCACATAAGGCGAATTGCTATTGTTCACGGTTTGGTTCAGATAGTCAACTCCCACCACCATGCGGTTTCTTAAACCCAATACTTTAAAATCACCAATAAAATTCTGTTGGATATCATTTGCGGTATTAGTAGAATTTTGAAGACCAATATTACGTTCCAGCATCTCTTCGCTAGTGGCACCACGTAGGAATAAGTACTGGTAAAAACCATTAGACCCTCTTGAATTGCTAGAAAATACCGTTTGCGAACGCCAGTGCTCCGAAATTTGATAAGCTACTTGTGCCCTTACATTGAATGTAGGATTTTTCATAGTAAGGTCATTTGAGGTATAAGAACGCTTCCAATCAAAATTAAACTCTTCTGGAGTAGTGGCAATAAACTTTCTTACCCTATTCAAGAAAACTACCGATGGATTAGTAGCCTCGGTCTGATAAAATCCAGCATTAAGGTTCAAGGTCAGTTTTTCGTTCACACGGTATTCAAAAGCAGGAGCAAAAAAGGTGGTGCGTCTAAATCCAGCATCTTGGAAACTTCCCTGATACTGATAAGCGGCATTCATTCTAAAAAGTAATTTAGAGCCAGGTTTTACAGGGCCGTAAACATCAGCCACCAATCTATTTAGCCCATAACTTCCAGTAAGAAAAGAAACCTCGCCCCCTAAAGTATCGATAGGTTTTTTAGTAACGATATTGATCAGTCCTCCAAAAGAAGTCACGACACCACCATACAAAGTACCCGATGGGCCTTTAATCAGTTCTACCCTTTCTACATTTGACGGATCTATTTCACCATTAGTTTGCGAAGGTAAACCATCAATCAAAGATGCCTCGGTTCTAAATCCACGCATACTATAGTAAGAAGCCCCATCACTATTGATCCCTCTTGAACCTTGTATTTTGTATACACCTGGTGAGTTTTTCAGCGCATAGCTAAAATCGGTGATCATTTGCTCGTTAAGCAAAGTCTTCGGAATAGTGGTATATACTTGTGGATTATCCAAATTAGCCAACGGCATTTTTGCCGAAGTAGTCGTTTTTTTAACTGAGAAACGATTGGTTTCTCCACCGTTAATCACTACTTCATCCAGCCTAGAATTACTTTCTTTAAGTGTAAAGTTGGCCGTTGCCGTTTCTCCTGCAGCCACTTCTACCATTTTTGATTGACCCTCAAGGCCAATATAACTTACCGAAAGCACATATTTTCCAGCCGGAATATCCTTCAAGCGGTAGCTACCATCGGCATCTACTGTCGTCATACGAAATCCGCCAAGGTTTACCGTTACAAATTGCGCTGGGCGACCTTCGGAAGTATTTACTTTTCCGCGTACTTCTCCTTTAGCCAATAACTTAATTGTAACGTCGTTTCCACTGGCAATAAAGCTTAAACCTGTTTTTGCCGAAAGCTCGGTAAGGATTTCGCCAACGCTACGAGCGGAAGGGCTTATGGTAACTGTTTTGCCAAGCTCATTGCTTAATCCACTATAGATAAAGTTGATGCCTGCTTTTTTTTCTAGCTGCTCCAACACTGCCTTGGCTTTCAATGTGCGTGGACTAATATCCACAGGAGTTTGCTGAGCATGGGCTAATTGCACAAACAAAAGACAGCACAAGAGCAGGAAGCCCGAGCAAACAGGCTTTAATTTTGTAAATTTGTAATTGATCATTGATTAGAGAATTGGTGATAATTTGGCTATCGGGGTGTTCCAGCACTTCCGGTAGCTTTTTTATTGTTGTTTATTTATAGATTTCGATATATGCGCCATCATTCCTAAATCTGTAGTCGGAACCTCGTTGAATAAGCGATAAGATTTTAACAATAGGCCTGCCCGTAAAATTTCCGCTGATGGGCTTGTCCAATTTGCAACTGATTTTGAACTGAATACCATATTGATTCCCTAGCATCTCCAAAGCTTCTTCCATTGGAGTATCATTAAATTGCAGTGTGCCTGTTTTCCAGGAGGTCACGATATTGGTGTCGATCACAGCAGTGTTTAAAATCTTTTGACTGTTTTTGTCAAACAAAAGGCCTTCCCCTGGTTTCAATATCTGCTCAATACCATCTTTCCCTTTGAAACTGATTTTCCCTTGGGTAAGTACTACCTGCATAGCTGTTGAGCTTTTGAGGTTACGTACATTAAACCTAGTACCCAGTACTTTGATTTCTCCACCAGCACTTTTCAATAAAAAAGGTTGTTCTGGATTGTGATGGATAGCAAAAAATACTTCGCCAGAAACAAGATTTACCTTTCTTTCTGCCCCTGTGAATTGTTCAGGATAGGAAACTACAGAACCTGGTTGGAGCAACAATTTACTACTGTCTGGAAGTGATAAACTTGAAGCTTTACCAAAGGGAGCAGTATATACAATTTGTTTGTTCTCGGTGTTCACATTGGTTCTGAAAACAAAAATGCTTATGGCTAGCGCCAATGTAGCTGCAATTCCTCCGTAAATCAACCAATTTAGTCGACGGCTTTTAATTTTAAGACCTTGCTCTCTTTTAACCGTTAAAAAAATTTCTTGGCCTATTTCATGATCTGCTTGCTCCATATTTTCGGGAAAGCGTTCTTCAGCCAACCAAGCTTCTACCAGCTGTTGCTCTTCGACCGTACATTTACCTTGTGCGTATCGTTCTAGCAAATCGCCATACATCTCTTCCATATTTATAAATAACATGAACAGCCTACTACCCTACGGTAAACAAGAAATATTTTCAGAAAAATTAGAATTAAAGAGAAGGTAGTAGATTTCTCAATTGACGCAAGGCGACAGAAATATGTTTCTCAACGGTTTTAATGGCTATTCCCTGTGCCAAAGCGATTTCTTTATAGCTTAGGTTTTGTTCACGACTAAGCAAAAAAATGGTTTTCGAAGGTTCTTTTAGGGCATTAATTTGCAATTCAAACTGCTCGGCAAGCTCTTTTTGGAACAAAACCGTTTCGGGATTATATCGCAATTGCTCGCTACCATTTTGAAAATGCTTTTCCAATAATTCCTCACTTGGCTTTTTATCCCTAAAATAGTTCAGCACCTGGTATTTGGTTGATTTTGCTAAATAACCAGTAGCTTCTTTTTCATTTTCGAAACTTAATCCACGAGTCCATATCGAAGAGAAAATATTTTGACAAATATCCTTCGCCGATGATTCATCTCTGCACAACTTTAAGGCAAGGCCATAAACATTGGCCCAGTGTAAGTTAAAGAAATCGGCAAATTCTAGCTCTGTCATCGGTGTAAAACTGCCGTCAAAGATAATCTTATTTAGACTGAATACAAATAATTATCTATAAAAATAAAGCCCTTAATAACTCTTTAGCCATTGAAAAATTATTTGCCGGCGCTACCTTAAAAACCTCGTAGGTATTTTTAACCACTACCAAACAAACCTCGTAGGTTTTGAAAACCTACGAGGTTTAATTCTTCAAGCATAAATATTGTACAGAATGAGCCAAAATCTCCACTAATATTTACCTGTACAAAATTGAACCATTTTCGAACGAAAACGAACCCTCCTCCCCTCAGTTTGTACGTAGCTTTATTCTAACCAAAGGAGATATCCTTCTGTAAACCAAATATTAACTGGCCATTTCAACTAAAAGCACAGCTAAAATGGCACAGCTAGCCGCTCCTCCCCGTGTCTCTTTTGTGTACTACAACATTGAATTCATAGAATTTCTAACCAAATATTTAATGTTTTAAGACCATGAGAAAACTAAACTGTATGAAACTGGGTAAGGTCGCCCTAATGGCATTCATATGCCTCCAATCTATTTCCTGCTCTAAGGTTCCCGAAAAAGAGTTATTAGACTCCACTAACATTGATGCCCTTAAAAGAGCCGACGTTAACATTGCCGCTATTCCAGGCAATGTGGTCATCACGCCTACTTACAACAGTACCGCCATTTTACGCAATCCACTTAATGGTTGGGTAATGTATGGCCGACGTGACGCTACCGATACCTATTGGGACAGCGAGTTTTTTGTGCCTCAATTGGGTACCAATGTTAAAGCCATTGATTATGCCTCGGCCTGTTATATCCGCACCAGTTGGAGGTCGTTAAATCCAAGTCCTGGAGTTTACACCTGGCGGGATCTCAACTCACAAATGGGCAAATTAATTAATGGCGTTAAAACTAGAGGATTGCCCATAGCCTTTCGTATTGTGGTAGACGGACGCGATCAAGGTGAAAACACCCCAGCTTACGTGTTCAATGCCGGAGCAGCTTATTGGCTATCGAACCCAGCAGTTCCCTCCCAAAAAACACCGTTCCCACAGGACCCAATTTTCAGACAGCACTATACTACTTTTATTGAAGAGCTAGCTAAAGACTTCAATGATCCAGTGGTTACCTCATTTATGGATGCCTATGGGCTGGGCAAATGGGGAGAAGCACACAATGTAGTTTATGCAGATCCCGGCACTTTAACCGCAGCTCAAACAGAAGCTGCCAAAGAAGAAACTTTAGATTGGTTTATCGCACTGTATAACAGAACTTTCACTAAAATACCTTTGATCATGAATTATCACCGACTCATTGGCCACCCTACCAGTTGGGGTGCCGTAAATGCCAATAGTGATATGCTGCTCACCAAAGCGATCAATCAAGGGTATAGCCTCAGACATGATGCGTTTGCCATGACCGATTATTATCAAACTTGGGAAAGAAACTTTGCAACCACTTGGAAACACAAACGTCCAATCATTATGGAAGGCGGTTGGATCACTACAGGTACCCATCGTTACTGGATTGACTCTAGCGGTCAATATAGAGAGGGCCATCCTGAAGACGTAAGACAGGGAGAATTTGATCGATCAGCAGAAGCTGCTGTAAATATGATGGACTTCCGCGTGGGAGAAGTCACCTCTTGGTTCCAAAATAGCTTCAATTTGGTACAACGCTTTAATGCCGAAGGTGGTTACCGTTTATATCCTGATGAGGTTTCCTTGCCCAATACCATTACTACTGGCGAAACGGCCAACCTAAGCCATCGCTGGAAAAATATGGGCTGGGGCTATTGTCCTAACAATATTCCTCAATGGAATTATAAATACAGGGTTGCCTTTGCCATTCTAGATGCCGCAGGAGCAGTCAAAAAGCTTTTTATAGATAATGTGAGCGACCCTTCGAAATGGATTAAAAACAACCCTGTTGCTTATAATCTTACGACCACCGCGGTAGATTTAACTCCTGGAGCTTATACATGGGCGGTTGCCATTATCGACAAAACCAACGCCAACAAACCTGGCATACAGCTAGCGGTTACCGGTAATTTCACTAATGGGTGGTTAAAATTAGGCAGTTTACAGGTAACACCTCCAATTGGTCAGAGTGTTAAATTAAAAGGTCCCAACAACCAGTTTGTATCCGGCGAGAATGGCCTAAATCCAATGATGTGTAACCGGCCAACCGCATCAACTTGGGAAACCTTTACTATTGTAGATGCTGGTGCAGGAAAAGTTGCACTAAGAAGTATGAACAAATATGTCTCTTCTGAAAACGGCGCAACCACTGGCATCACTTGCAACAGAACCACGATCAGCGATTGGGAAAAATTCGATTGGATAGTCAACACCAATGGTACCATTTCCTTAAGGGGCAATAATGGACAATACATTTCTTCAGAAAATGGCCAATCGGTAATGAAATGCAACCGAGCGACCATTGCGGGTTGGGAAACTTTTACGCTCAACTAAATCATAAAAACCTGTAGCCTTTTGAAAATTTAACTCAAAAGACTACAGGTAAATTTACATAACATTATTCCAAATATCTCTCCATTTTTCCGTTATTAAACGACCCATTCTGGTCCATGCTGCTTTGCTTTTTAGTCACCAAACGTTTATTTTTGCCGCTGATTAAACCAAAAAACCTTGCATTTATTTTACCTCGCTCATATTGGTGGCATATTTATATTTTCATTGCTCATCATCCTGCTTTTTGTTTTCAGCAAAAACAGGCGTTATCTTAATCTGCTGCTTAGCATAGGTATTGTAGGAATTGTTTGGTATGTAATCATCTTCCTTTTAGGAGCCACGGGATACATAAAATATTTCCCAGAGCTTTTCAACAAGGGCTTGCCATTATATTATCTGATCGCACCCTCATTCTATCTTTACATTAGAGGCACACTTTATCCTAAATATGCTCGCTTCCGCAAAAAAGACCTGTTACATCTGCTGCTCACCTTACCTGCCATTTGTTCCATTCTTCCTTATTGTTTGCTAGATCGCTCGGGACAACAGTTTGTAGTAGACCAAGTAGCTAAAAATCCCAATTATCTTTTCACTAATGCCAAGTATATCGTAAACATATGGCATTGGGCGGCTTGGCCATCAACGGCCCTCATCTACACCATACTCCAATTATCGCTCATTAGAAAAGCTTCTAAAGCACAAAATCTTCACCATAAAAACAAAAAATGGATGTATGCCATTACCATCATTTGTATGTCCACCTTTGTACTGTTGATTGTAGCCAATATGGGAATGATCCTCAGAAGTATTCAAGGAGAAACACATTTGCTTAGCAGCCACATGGTAGTAATCTTATACATTTGCTTTATCGCCTTGGGCATTGCATTTTTCATCAATCCTGGATTTGTGTATGGTCAGTTTACCAACACCTCCATGGCTCAGCTACAATTAGCTACCGATATCCCCGTTCAAGCATTAACCCTCCCTATCAAGGAACCCGCATTACGCATCCCTCCCGACCTAGAATTAGTGGGGCAGTTGGAAACTTATCTCTACCAGCACAAATTGTATCAAGAACCCGGATTAACACTGAGCAAGCTTTCTACAGAGGTAAATATTCCCAGCTATAAGCTATCCGAATTATTGAACCTTCATTACCAGAAAAATTTCAATGCTTATATCAATACTTGGCGTATCCAATATGTGATTGAAAAGCTAAAAGCGGGCGACCATAAATCTTTTACCCTAGAAGCTTTAGCTAACGAAGCAGGCTTTGCTTCCAGAAGATCTTTTTTTACAGCATTCAAAAAAGAAACAGGACTTTCCCCATCAGCTTATATCTTGGTGATGGAACGAGAGGTTTCTTAGAAAAATGGGTATAATTCTCGAATTTGGCACATTGTTGCCCCCTAAAAACATCCCTGTTTAACTTGTATTGTTGAGTTTTGCTTGTAAAAACTTAACAATTATGGATAAACTCTACAAAAAATTAGCAAGGCCATCTCTCTATGCCATGCTAGCCTTTTTAATTTCAATGGCCCACGCTTCCAATAGCTATGCACAGCAGTGGCAACCTTTGGGCCCAGATGAAATTGGGCAATTTAACCATGCTGCCAACTCCTATTACACCCAAAACAGTTTGGCTTTTTTGGGAAACACTCCTTATATAGCCTTTGTTGAAGCAAGCCTAGATGCCAAAATAACGGTCAAAAAATTTAATGGTACTGTTTGGGAAACGGTAGGAGATGCAGGCTTTTCAGCAGAACAATCTAGTGATGTAAGCTTGGCTATTTTAGGAAATACCCCTTATGTAGCTTATAGAGATGGAGGACTAAACAGTAAAGCAACCGTGCAAAAGTTTAACGGTACCGCTTGGGAACCTGTTGGAAGTATGGGCTTCTCTACTGGTGGAATTGCAACACCATGCATTGCATTTTTTGAAAACACACTCTATATCGCTTACCAAGATGCTACAAAGAACAGCAAAGCAACCGTACAGCGTTTCAACGGTACCACATGGGAATTTGTAGGCACTGCTGGTTTTTCTACAGAAAGTGCTTATAGACCAAAATTAGCATTTTCTGATACTGCTCCTTACATTACTTATACGGCCATAAGTTTTACGGGCTTCTCTCAAAATTATGTTCAAAAATTCAACGGAACCGCTTGGGAAACCGCTAGCAGCCCTAGCACTAACGCCTCCAGCCATATTAGTTTGGCTGTTTCCGGAAATGTACCTTATGTTTCCTATCCCGATGCTAGTATGAGCAATAAAATTAACGTGAAGAAATTTAACGGAACCAGTTGGGTCTCGGTAGGTACCGCTGGTTTTTCTGCGGGATCTGCAGCCAATTCTAATATTATCTTTTTAGGCAATACGCCGTACGTGGTTTATCCAGACGGCAATAAAACCACCGTACAAAAATTTAACGGCACCAATTGGGAAATAGTGGGTACAGCGGGATTTTCTATTGGCTCAGCAGCTAACCCAACGATAGCTTTTTCTGGAAATACTCCCTATGTTGCATACGTTGACCAAAGCGGCGGCGGATTGATGAAATTGTACCAATTCGATGGCAACAGTTGGCTTAGAGTGGGACCACCTACGCTTACGGAAAATGCTAGCTTTTTAGATATGGCCTATATTGGAAATAATCCTTATATCGTATATCGGGATGCTGCGAACAATGATAAGGTTACGGTACAAAAGCATAATGGGAACGAATGGGAAGTGGTAGGTAGCCCTGGTTTTAGTAGTGGAATAAGCACCTACAATAGTATTACCGCTGGGGGAACCATACCTTATGTAGTATATAGTGATGAAACAGTAAGTGGCAAAGCCACCGTGCAGAAATTTAATGGCACCAGCTGGGAACTGGTAGGAACCGCAGGCTTCTCTCCATCAAGAGCAAACCATACGGATATCGCCTATTCGGGCACTACTCCTTATGTTGTTTATGCAGATGGGGGAAACAACAATAAGCTTTCTGTACAAAAATTTAATGGCACCACATGGGAACTGGTAGGCACTGCTGGTATATCTTCGGGATCTGCCAACTATCCCAAAATCAGTTTCTTGGGGACCACGCCTTACCTTAGCTATCAAGACGCAGGGAAAACCGCCAAAGCTGTGGTAAAAAAATTCAATGGTACAACTTGGGAAGCAGTGGGTACTGAAGGACTATCAACTGGCGCAGCTAATTATATTGATATGGCATTTTTGGGCACCACCCCATATCTCTCCTATCAAGACGGTAGTAATGGTAGCAAAGCAACGATGCAAAAGTTTAATGGTACAGCATGGGAGTTAGTGGGTACCGCTGGTTTCTCTACTGGAAGTATACTCTATAATAGAATAGCCTTTTCCAACAACAATCCATATATCGTATACAGTGATATAAGGAATAACTACAAAGCCAACTTACAACGCTTCAATGGCACCACTTGGGAGCTGGTGGGAGCAGCTGGTTTTACTTCTGGCAAATCCGATTACCTTAGTATGGCTATCGTAGGCAACGAAGTAACGGTATCTTACCTGTCTGGTGTGGTTTATGCAAAACGTCTTGACCTATCTACGCTTCCAGTGAGCCTTGTGGCCTTTAATGCTAAATCAAACGCCAATGCTACCGTAAATCTGAGCTGGCAAACTGCCTTAGAGGAAAATAATGACTTTTTCACCTTGTATCGTAGTACAGATGGCAAAGATTTCAAAGAAATTGGAAAATATCCTAGCAAAGGAAGCCGCTCAAGCTATGCCACCACAGATTACTCTCCTAAATTGGGGATCAATTACTATCTATTAACTCAAACGGATAAAGATGGTAGCTCGGTAAAATTGAATGTACAGCAAGTAAAAATTACGGGAATAAACAACAATAGTCTTACTGTTTTCCCTAATCCGATCACCAATGGCACCATCAACATTGCACATTCAACCTTGCAGGGATCTCAAAATGTAGCCATATACGACCTATCGGGAAGGGTAGTTTTACGTGATAAAGTTAATTTCACCGAAGGACAAGCAACTTTATCAACCAAAGCACTAACCAAAGGCGTGTATCTTTTAAAGATAAATGATGCCACGATAAAAATATTTGCTAATTAATACTCTCTAAATGTTTGAAGCTTTTGAGCTATGCAGGTTGTCAGCAAAGCAATCATAGGCTTAAAAGCAACTCTCAAATGCAAAAGCCACGATTTTCAATTAGAAAATTGTGGCTTTTGAGTATAAAATCACAACGCAATTTTTTGATGACTTAAAAAGCCACTTTTCCTTTTAGCCGAGTAATCTAATTATTCAGTATCCAATGCAGTATCTTAGCGATGTTTTTGGCATCATCTACTCCCCTATGATGCGTTCCTTCTAAAGGAATCGATAAACGTTGTAAGGCGCCCGCCATTCCATCTTCCCTTCCCAACTTCTGTTTCAGTGCAAACAAGGTTTTCACGTTCAAGTGCGAAGGTCCAAAAGGATAACCAACTCCCATTTCGGCACACTGACGCTGGAACTGCTTAATATCATAACCCCCAAAGCTTGCCCAAGCTCGCTGTTGTGCACCATATTCTTTTCTTAAAATAGCGCAGGCCTCTTTAAAGGAAACGCCCTCTTCTACTACCATTTCTGGGGTAATCGTAGTCAGTTCTGTACAAAAACTGCTGATGGTAGAACGCTCTGGTTTCACCAAAATGCCTCGGTTATCTGAAATTTCACCACTGGCCACATCCAATAAACATACTCCAACCTCTATAATATCGCTCTGCATATTTTCTGGGGCATTTCCTTCCCAACAAGTGGCCTCAATATCCACTACTAAAATCTTATCTAAATTTTTTGCCATTTTTATTAATTCAATAGGTCAAGCCGACCACATCACATCATATATCAGTTTACTCCAACACCCCAAAATCTGTCACCAACCTGCAAATATGGCCATTTTTATCATAGCCAATATAAGAGGCATAAAAACCGTCTCCATAGCCAGATGAAAACATTATGACGTTTACTTGGTTACTTTCCCAGTTTAACCAGTTACGCGTATGTTGATAGCTTTTATCCATCTGATTGATTAAAACATCATAGTTATCATCTTTTTCCGCCAGAAATCTCTTCAGTTCTTTTGCGCCTGATATATCCATAAACGCTCCCGTACCCGCATCTACGCCATAGCCATAGATCTCATCCTTTTTTAAATCTTGAAGTTTTTGTCCAGCAACAAGCGCCATCGCCCAAGAGACCGGCAATTCCTCAGAAAATTTAATCCTAGAAAAGGCCACACGCTCATCTGTGGCAATTTTTGCAATAGCCAACTGTACGGGAAAGTTGCCTTTAGGAAATGATACATCAAAAGGTAAATCCTTATCATATAAAAAAGGATCACAGGCAATTATTTTCCCTTCAGCAACTTTTAAAACACCAATATCTTTAGTGTAAAGCCTATAAACCTCTCCATTTTCACCTTTATGGATGAACCCATTGTCATAGGCTTTTTCCAAATATTCAGCGACAGGATAGGCATTATCAGCAATATCCGAATTTGAATGATTCCGTGAACAAGAGGTAATGGTAAGGAAGACAGAAAAAAGATAGGGAGCTATTTGTTTCATGAGCGGTTGTAATTAGATAGGAATAAAGATATGATTTTTAGAAAGCTATCAGAAATTTCACACCCACTCAATCGGAAACTCCCCACTTTAGTCAACTTACCGAAAAAAATCATCTCCTTTACAACGCATTTTAATCAATGTTAACGTGAGTTCGGGATAAGCGTTTTGTTATTTTTCATTATCTCCAGCCTTAGCAAAACCTCTTCGTTCTACTAAAATCGGCCTTGGCCTGTTCGGAATGCACAAATAAGCCCTAGTTGTTCCTTTAATAGAACAGGGCGCAACTTGTACCGATTTATCGGTAGCCGTGGATTTTTATTTATTAGTTTCTATTGTTTTAAAGGTATAAATGAGCTCACTCCGTTTCGGTTTTGCATACTTTTTTCATCTATAGGAAACCTGCGAAGCAAGCATGAATACCATTGAAGATATCATAACTAATGAATAAAAGTTTGTCCGCGAAGCGACAGAAAAATAAATAGCTGCAGAAAACTAGTGTTTTTGATGCAAATACTAGTTTTTGGAGCATATAAAGTATTTTCTTAACCCGAACTCACGTAACGTTAAGATTGTTTGAATTTTGCAATTATCTGTTTGAGATGCGCTAACACTAAGCCCCGACATTGCCCCAACTTTGTATCAACAAAAAACAAGAGCAATGAAGACAAGAAAAACATGGTTAATTACTGGCGCCTCTAAAGGCCTGGGACTAACCCTAGCAAAACAACTATTAGCGCGAGGTTATCAGGTAGCAGCCACCTCCCGTGATATCAGCAGCTTAGAAAATGCCTTGGGAAAAGAATCAGCTCAATTTCTGCCTTTGGCTATGGATTTGACTAATGAAACCGATGTTGCTGCCAACATTCAAAAAGCCATCAAGCACTTTGGCACCATCGATGTAGTGGTGAATAATGCAGGTTATGGGCTAATCGGCGGTCTGGAGGAACTTACGGACAGTGAAGCCCGAGCAAATTTTGAAGTCAATGTATTTGGCACTTTGAACGTGATCAGAAATGTAATGCCTCACCTTAGGGAGAACAACAATGGCCATATTTTCAACATCAGTTCCATTGGTGGTTATCATGGTGGCTTTCCAGCCTTTGGCATTTATTGCGCTACCAAATTTGCTGTAAGCGGATTGACCGAATCATTGTCGCACGAAGCTAAACCTTTTGGCATTAATGTGACTTTAGTACTCCCAGGCTATTTCCGCACCAATTTCCTAAGCGAGGGTTCCATCGTTAAACCTCAAACAGAAATAGCGGCCTACCAAAATGTAAGAGAAGTACAGCAAAATCACCTCGAGCAAATTAACGCTAACCAACCCGGAGATCCTGAAAAAGCAGCAGCGGTACTGATGGCAGTAGCGGTTCAGGCAGACCCGGCCTTACATTTATTCCTTGGTGCCGATGCCTATCAGTTGGCTAAGGATAAGATAGGGTTAGTACAAAACGACCTAGCTGCTTTTGAAAGCTTGGCCACTCGAACCTCTTTCGAATAACAACCCTTAAGGTCGCTCAGACATTGCTCTAGAGCGGCCTTTATTTGTGCTTAAAATCAATTGAAAATGTTTTAAATTTACAATATGGAACCGCTAGAAACCTTAGAAGATTTTTACGACCGTAAATTCAACCAGAAACGGGAAGGCATCAATACGGTACTTGGGCATTTCAACGTGTTCCGCTTAGAAGACTGCAATATGCCGGGGAAACCACCGGTACAATATAGCCGCAGGGACTTCTATAAAATCTCGCTCATGCGTGGTCGCCACCTTTACCATTATGGAGATAAAACCCTTGAGGTAGATGGCACGACCCTGTTGTTCTTTAATCCGCAGGTACCTTACACCTTTGAACCGCTAACTGAAGATGCTACAGGCTATTTCTGCATTTTTAAGGATGCTTTCTTTGCCGAACACCTCCGCGGAAGTTTAAAGGATCTACCCATGTATGCCGTGAATGGTAAACCTGCCTATGTGCTCGACCCACAACAGGAAAATAATTTTAATCAGATTTTTGAAAAGATGCTGGATGAAATCGATTCTGATTATGCCTTTAAGTTCGACCTCATCCGCAACTACATTATGGAAATGATCCATGGTGCACTCAAATTGCAACCTACGGAGAACCTCTACCAACATACCGATGCCAATGCAAGGATTACCGCTGTGTTTAACGAACTCCTAGAACGACAATTTCCCATTGAGACCCGTTCACAACAGTTCAGCCTACGATCGGCCAAAGATTTTGCGGAGAAACTGAACATCCATCCCAACCATCTTAACCGCGCCATTAAAACAACTACCGGAAAAACCACTACGATTCACATCGCCCAGCGTTTGGTCGCAGAAGCCATTGCGTTGTTGAAACATACAGATTGGAATATTTCTGAAATCAGCTATACGCTAGGCTTTGAACAACCAGCCCATTTTACAAATTTCTTTAAAAAACAGACCAAGGTAGCTCCGAGAGCTTACAGGAGCTGATTTCTTATTTGAAATGGTACGAAAGCAAATATGATTTCCTCAAAAAACTCACTTAAGGTAAATACAGTGGAACAAAAAAAGGAAGGCCACTTGTTTCATTCAAGTAGCCTTCTCTTTTTATCATTTTTAGTACCTGGATCAATTAATAGCGTAAAACTCTACATCTGTCAAAGAAATACCCGTTGTGCCTAGATTACTTCCCCCTGTTTTGATCAAGAAGTAAACTGTACCACTTTTACTGAACTGAATTTCATTGTTGCTTCCGTTACAAGAAAGTACCGACAGCTTATCATCAAAAGCCGTCCTTCCACATCCTGCCCAAGTATTTAGGCCCAGCAATACTGGAACACCACTATAGTCCTGCCCACTTACGGGTACCTTTTCGTTGATATACAACTCAAACCAAGTATCGCTTGCCCCGCTGCCAAATACCCTCGCATCGAACTTATAGGTTTTTCCCGCCTCTACGTTAATAGCCTGGTAAATTCCCTGGTGCCCACCGCTCCCGCCACTAGCATTGGCGCTGCCGTTGTTAAATGTCCAGTTCACTCCTGCACCAATATTAAGGATAGTCCAATTGGCAGCATCTCCAGGTTTCATTTCACCGCCCTTGATTAGGTTTTCGCCCTTGAAATCATCAACTACAGTAACTTCCTGAGTAGATTCTGCAGTACCTCCTGTAGTAAAAATTTTCATCCTTACCTTGTATACGCCCTTTTTGATAAAAAATTTGGAGGTACTCTCGCCCTGAGCATAAGCACCACTTCCCATATCCCAGTATACATACCAGACTGGCACCTTGCCCTCGTATTTGAAATTGATAATATTAGGATTATTCTTATCAATACTGTGACTGAATACGGCATCGCTTGCCGACGGAGGAAGAGCCACATCTTCCTTTTTCTTGCAGTTTGAAAACAGGAACAGAATTCCCACAAACAAAACTTTAAGGATATTTAAGTTGATATTTTTCATTGTTTAATATTTGGTTGAATGATGATAGGGCCATTACGTATAATGGTCCTATCCGGTTAATTGCTTTAATAGCGCTTGTTTAATATCCTGGGTTTTCCACCAATTTATTATTGTTATTAATGTTATCCCTTCCTATCGGCAGATAATACTGTCTTTCGTAGAAACCCATTTTGCTTGCTTCGGCATTAATGGTCTCGTAGGTGAAGGTAACATTGCCCAAAGCGTCGATGTGTCGAAGCGGCCTATCGCCCAGCACTTGGATGCTCAGCTTCTCTACTGCTATCCTCCATCTCCTTACATCCCAATACCTATGATCTTCGAAAGCAAGCTCAATCTTCCGTTCGTTTCTAATTCTATCTCTTAAAGCCTCGCCACTGTAGCTTGCAAAATCTAGGTTCTGCTGAAGTCCAGCCCTTACGCGGATTGGTTTTACAAAGGTTCTGGCTTCTGCGTCCCTATTGGTTTCCACGGCAGCTTCAGCTGCGTTCATATAGATTTCGCCCAACCTAAATATGATACAGTCCTGTCCCGAGTACCAGCGCTGGGTAAACAAAGGAGAGCTTCCGTCCATTAAATATTTGCGGATATAATAGCCAGTTTTGGTGGCATCGGGATGAATTCCCATTCCGTCTTTTCCTACCCCCGTTCCAGTCTTTGTGTCGATAGTACCATTTCTCTCCGTACCATACCAGATCTGGACATTACTGCCTTGGAACAGCGAATTATTAGTGATAATGGTAGCAGCTAAACGAGGATCACGATTTTGGTAAGGATTGGCTGGATCAAATCCAGAACCTACTTCGCCAGGAAGTAGACCAGTACTCAATACCTCATAACTGTCTACCATTTGCTTAGTTGGAGACAAACTTGAACCCCAATCTACCCTATAGCTATAAGGAACGTTCTTAAGATCCCACTCGTGTCCTTTTTCATAGGGGATATAGATTTTCCTAAAGATTGTTTCCTCTAGGGTTTCATCAACAAACAATTGATAGTAGTTTTTTGCAGCATCTGGATATTTATTAAACAAATGGAAAGGACCACTGCTAATGATCAGTTTTGAAGCCGTAAGAGAGCGATTGTAATAGCTGTCCGCATCAGCAGCAGGTATGCCTACTACTCCATCCAAATCTAACTTTCCATATTTGGCAATACTTCCGGCGTACAGAGCTGCCCTTGATTCTAGAGCCTTTGCTGCCCATTTGGTAGCGCGTCCATCCAACGCTCCCCAAGTTTCAGGAAGTAGTACAAATGCCCTTTCAAGATCTGCTAGTATCTGGTCATATACTTCTTTCTCTTTATTTCTTTTTGGGTATAGTTCATCCTGTGGGGTTGTTGTAGGATCCTGTGGTTTTAAAATGATAGGAACCCCGCCGTAGCGTTTTGCCAGCTCAAAATAAGCGAAGGCCCTCATGTACAGCAGTTCGCCCATACGGTTATTCCTTTCCGTTTCGTTCATTACATTTCCCGCGACCTTGCTGATATTTTCGTAGGCGTAGTTGATCTTATAGATATTTGAATAGCCCCACCATCCCATAGGCCACCAATTGATATTGGTACCCCAGTTGCCTGGCCTAAAGGTATTGGTAGCCGCATTCCAATCGTAGGTGCTTCTGGCTTCATCGCTTAGTGCAAAACGGTAGGCATCACCTGCACCACCAAAATCACTAAGATAACACCAAGGCATATTGTCGTATATTTTATAGAGATAGGTATCCATTAATGCCTTATCCCTCCAAACGTCTGCATCAGTGATGCGGTCCAGAGGAGGCTCGTTCAAAAACTTCTTACATGAACTGGCGAAAAGTAGGATGCCGAGTATGATTATGCTTATTTTTTTCATTGGATTAAAATTGAATGGGGAAATTCCGTTACCTGTTTTCATTAGAAAGATAGATTTAGGCCAAAGGTGTACGATCTAGTTTGTGGATAATAATAGCCGTTTCCACCAGTCCATTGAGGATCGAATCCTTCCCTGATGCCAGAAATCACCCAAAGGTTGTTGCCCGTGACAAATAGCCTTGCTTCGCCCAGTTTTAATTTGTCCCTGAATTTTTGCGGAAGGTTATAGCTCAGGTTTACATTCCTTACGCGTAAATGCGCTCCATTTCTCAGCCAAAAATCGGAATAGCGATAGTTGTTAGCATTTGAGCCACCCAATACCGGACGAGGATAAGGCGCACCAGGATTTTCAGGAGTCCAAAAATTCATTTGGTACTTGTAGCCATTAAATCCATTTCTCAAAGCTGCCTGTGCTTCCCCGTCGATATAAACCGTATATCCAGCAGCACCAGTTAGCAATACCGACAAAGAAAAATTCCTGTAGCTTACGCCTAAGTTCAAGGAGTAGTTCATATCTGGCTTCTCTCCCCTACCTATCACCATACGGTCCTTATCATCAACAATACCATCGCCATTCATATCCTTAAACCTCACATCACCAGGGCGGATAGTGGCATTATTGTTGCCATCTTGGATTGCATGACCTGCAATTTCATCTGTATTTTGGAACAGGCCATCTGAAACAAGACCAATCCTCCTACCCACCAATCGCCCTGTTTGGCTAAGATTTTGCCTTACGAAAGGATCTAGATCGTATTGTTCATCAATAAAAATGGCACGCTCTCTTGACCTAGAAAAACTGGCACCAATGCTATACGAAAGCTCATCGCCAATCTTATCGGAATGATTGATGCTTATTTCAAAACCTTGGTTTGAATATTTATACAAGTTCTGTTGTGAAAGACCAACGCCCAAGGTAGAGGGAATCTTGGCCGAGCCAGATGCCAATACATCCGACTGGTCTCTTTTGAAATAATCAAAAGTTACATTTGTAGTCTTGTTCAAGATTGTAAAATCTACCCCTGCATTATAGGTAACGATATTGGACCACGTAAGATTGAGGTTGGCCAAACTCGAATTGTCGATAGTAGGCACAGCCTGATCCTTGATCACAAAGAAACCATTATAGTTAAAGCCCGATAACCATTGATAAGCAGCGCTACCATCATTACCTGCAGTTCCCACTGAAGCTCTCAACTTAAGGTCTTGTACGCTTTCTTTCAGAGACGTAAAAAAGCCCTCGTCAGAAATCCTCCATCCTAATGAACCTGAAGGGAAGAAGCCCCAGTTTTTACCAGGAGCAAACTTAGAGGAACCATCATAACGGAAAGAGAATTCGGCGAGATATTTGGCTTTATAATCGTAACTGGCACGACCAATGAGTCCTAAACGGTTTTCCCTCCACTGGCTACCAGAAGCATCTTTGTTTTTGTTGGAACCTGCAAACAGCTGATCAATAAAGTCCGACTGGAAATCCTGTCTTCTTCCCCAAAAATTGTTGCCCCCTTGTTTTTGGGTTTCCCATACCAATAAACCACTAACATTATGCTCGCTGAACGAACGCTTATAATTTAAGGTCTGCTGCAACATATAGTTGTTGCTATAAGTCGAGGTTTCGGTCAAAATGGTCCTACTGGCTGCTCCTTCTGGACTTACCACAAACGGATCATAATTCCCCGTTACAGGGTTCAAAGTATAAAGCGTATAGGCTTTCACCCAATTTTTGTTGTAGGTATTATCGTAAACCACAGAGGCGAACGAAGAAAGGCTCAGCCCAGGAATTTGCTTGATATCCCATTTTAGGGAAAGCTTAGCATCCACGTTGTTATTGGCATCCTTATAATAACCTACATTGGAATCCTTTAGACCTTCTACTGGATGGACTGGGCTATTGGTTGGTCTTGCCGGTGTTCCATCTGGATAATAAGCCAAATCGATAGGAAGATTCCTCTGTAACGAACGATAAATATCATAAGCGGAATAACCAGGTGCATCGCGGTTCTGCCTTCTGGCGGCAAGGTTAAATGAAAGCTCTAGATTGTCCAATATCTTGGTATCTACATTTCCCCTGATGTTGTATTGGTTGAAGTTCAGGTTATCTGACCTGTACAGTGAACCCTGATCTATAAAGCCTGCTGAAATAAAATATTTGGTGGCCGAAGTACCGCCTGAAACGTTGAGGTTATGCCTCTGCTGGAAACTGAATGGTTTTAGCGTTTCCTTAAACCAGTTGGTGTTTGGGTATTTAATGGGATCTGAACCGTCCCTGTATTTTTGGATGTCCTGTTCACTGTATTTTGGAGCTTGTCCTGAATTGATGGCCATCTGATTACTCATAATGGCATATTCTGCTGAACTGAGGTATTCAGGATAAGATGTTGGCTGGCTAAAAGTAAACTGATTGCTGTAGCTCAACTTTGGCCTGCCTATCTCACCCCTTCTCGTTTTAACAAGAACAACTCCATTTCCGCCTTGAACCCCATAGATAGAAGCCGCAGCGGCATCTTTTAGCACAGAAATACTTTCTACCTCGCTCGGATCAAGCTTGTTGATATCGCCAGGGCTGCCATCAATAATTACCAGTGCATTGCCAAAATTTCTAATCTCGAATCTTGAATCGCTAAAACCTGGCTCACCCGAGGTCTGACGTACAAACAAACCTGGAGCCATCCCCTCTAGCGCATTGCTAATGTTGGGTACTGGCAACTTCTTCATCAAATCGGTGTTCACCTGAGAAACCGCCGAGGTAAGTTTGGCCCTTGACTGAGTGCCGTATCCCACCACAACCAGCTCGCTTAAGGCCCCCACATTCTCCTCTAGATTGACATTGATGGTAGTTTGTCCATTGATCCTGATCTCCTGGCTAGAGAAACCCGTAAAAGAGAAAACCAGTATCGGATCATTCTCTGAAACGATGATAGTATAACTCCCATCGGCATCTGCTGTGGCCACTTTCTTGGTCCCTTTAACGATCACGGTGGCCCCTGGAAGTGGCTTGCCCTCCCTATCTAGCACCTTTCCCTTAATGGTAATATCTGCAAAATATGGCCTTTTGACCACAACTGCTCCTGCAGGCCTATTGCTGATCACAATCGTATTGTTCTTGATAGAATAGTCCAAACCTTGGCCTTCCAAAATATAGCTCAATACCCGATCTAGGGACTCGTTCCTGAAGTTTACATTTTTGGTTTTCCCAGTTTTAGGGTTTTCTACCCCCAAAAAAACATTATAGCCTGTCTGTCTTTTTATTTCCCTGAACACATCCTTAAGAGATGCATTTGTTTTTTCATAAGTGATTTTCTGGCCGAAAGACTTCGCACTGACCTGGACCATTAGGCAGGTCATTAGAAAAACTGTGATTTTGATACTCATGATTAATTGTCGTTTGGCTGATGCGCCGAGCAGCCTTTTTCTAGGCAGAGCCTTAAGGACGTTGCCCTTAAATACCCGATTAAATTTCATACATTTGGTTAAGTTGGTTTATAAAAATGATGTGTCAGCATGATGCTATAGACCCAATTATTCAGCCAGGGATGCCGCAAACATTTCTGGCTTTTTTAATGGATCCGTAAAGAAGTAAGTTTTAGTTCAGTACGATAATCCTCCTTCCTTCGATCTTAAATTTAACGGATTTGGTCATTTCCAGAATCTCTAGAACCTGACCAACGTTTTCGAAACGCGAAATCGTACCCCAGAAAAGTTTGGAGTCTGAGGGTTGATGTGCAAATACTATTTCTACGTTATACCATCTAGAAATTTGGCGCATAATGGCTTCAATATGTTCATCATTAAACATAAACTGGCCGTTCTTCCAAGCGGTAGCAACTTCTATATCCACATCGCCCACCTTTAGCACACCGCCCTTTAATAATGCCTGTTGGCCAGGTTTTAGCAGCTGTACAGCATTAGGAGTCTTTACCCTTACGCTACCTTCTAGCAAGGTTGTCCTCGTTGCCCCTTCGTCGGTGTAGGAGTTGATGTTGAAATGTGTACCCAAAACCTCGGTTTGTTGACCGTCTGTCTTTACGATGAATGGCATTTCCTTGTTTTTAGCCACTTCGAAGTAACCCTCACCTGTCAATTCTACCTTTCGCTCACTGCCCGAAAAATAGGTTGGGAACCTTAAGGAAGAGGCCGCATTGAGCCAAACCTTTGTACCATCTGGCAATACCACTTGGAACTGGCCACCCTTCGGTGTTTCTACGGTGTTATAGGTTGGCGGCAAAGATTGGTCACCTGCATTTTTAATGGTATAGATCAATTCGCCGTTGGCAGTTTTGGTTATACTTACATTGGCCTGATTGGCAATATTACCATTGGCCGCATCGCTAAGAGAAATTTTCTGTCCATTGCCCAAAGTCAAAAGGGCTTTATTCCCTCCTGGAAGGATTTCTGTAGATTCTGATGAGGATCCTCTTCTGTTGTTTAGAAACAGCACCAGTGACAGGGCGATCAATACGACCGCAGCAGCAGCAATCCTCGGATTAAATAGCTTTCTAACCAAGGTTTTTTCCCGAACGGGCCTATATAACGGCAATCGGCCACCCACCTCTTTCAGGTCGGCTTCCAAATCCTCGGCAACTATAGGCCTTTTAAAATCCGCCCTTAGGTACCAGCTTTCTAGTATTGCCTTTTCCTCTTCGGTGCATTTGCCCTCAGCATATTTTTTGAACAGGCTTTTAATCTCTTCTTTTTCCATTATTTGCAATGTAAAAGAGAGAGTCGGACAACTAGGGCCCTGGGGGTAGAAGAAATAAAAAAAAAATTAAAATAGAAGAGAAAACACGTATGTCCCCAATTTTATCTTCAGCACCTTGAGCGCATTTTGCACCTGTTTTTTAACGGTCTGTTCAGAAATGCCCAGTTGGGCAGCGATTTGACGATGGCTCAGATTCTCGTTTCTGCTAAGCCTAAATACCTCTCTCATCTTTTCGGGAAGTGCGGCAATTTCCCGATCTATCAGTTCGATGAGGAGTTTCTCCCTTATTCTATGATCAGTTACGTATTCTCCCTTTTCTACGAAGAGCTGGACAGAATTCAGGTATTTTTTCTCTATCTGGTTTTTCGAAATGCGATCGAACACCTTATAACGTGCAGCAGTATAAAGATAGGCCGACAGATCACCCCTAATATCCAGCGTGGCATGGTTCTGCCAGAGCCCTATGAAAAGATCGTGAAGGATATCCCTACAATCCTCTCTACTGGAGAGCTTATTGGAAAGGTGGATGTACAGTTTGCCATGGTAGCGTCCATAAATCTCAGTAAATGCAATATTATCCCCTGTTTTTAGCAGAACGACAAGGTCATTATCCGTCAATTCATTGTAGCTGGTCACAGTTTTCAATTGCGCTTTGGTTAATCCCTAGCCAGTTGTCAGACAGGGAAATGGGCGGCAAACTTACATATTTTAAATAGAAAATATCAATAAAATGAAAACCAGAAAATCCTTTCTTCCATAGTTGTTGGATGCAAAATGTATTTATCTATCAAAAAACACAGAAACGGCGGCTGACCGTACTTGAAAATCCAAGGCAACAAAAAAGCGACAATGATCCATGCCACCTTTTCAAAACATCTTTTTAATAGCGCAATTTTCGATTTCTTTTAGTACTACCCTAGCAATTAAGCCTTAAAGGCTTTTTGAACAGCTTTTATTGTAACTGTTTCCAGCTCCCAGGTAAAAGTTGGCAATATTCAAAGTACATTAACAGGCTAAACCCAAGAAATTACAGGGAAATAAAAAACCCTCCAAGTATATAACTTGAAGGGTTTCGTCGGGGTGGCAGGATTCGAACCTACGACCTCCACATCCCAAATGTGGCGCGATACCGGGCTACGCTACACCCCGATGGTGGTATCACCTTTGTTGGCGGTGAGGGCGGGATTCGAACCCGCGGTACCGTTACCAGTACGACAGTTTAGCAAACTGTTCCTTTCGGCCTCTCAGGCACCTCACCTTCTCCACACATTTTCTGCGTTTCGAGGTTGCAAATATAGCAATTCATTAATATTTGCAAAAAAAAATTACATACTTTGTGGATAATCTACGCGAACATGATAGATGCTCATTAACATCGTCTTGAAAATCAATTTGATAGTTTCTAAATCTTTTAACGTTAAATCGCAATTATCTAATTGGTTTTGCTCCAATTTGTAGTCAATGATACGTTCAACCAGGTCATTTATGTTCTGAGCATCGGGATTTTTCAGACTTCTTGAGGCTGCTTCCACCGAATCTGCCAACATTAAAACACCAGTTTCTTTCGAAAATGGAATAGGTCCTGGGTAGCGGAAAATATTCTCATCAATAAATTTCTCGGGCGAATTTTTCAAAAACGACTGATAAAAATAATCCACTCGAGTATTCCCGTGGTGCGTACGTATAAAATCAATTACCGTTTCTGGCAATTTATGTTTCCTGGTAATCTCAATTCCTTTGTGCACGTGACGGATAATGATCTGCGCACTTTGCTCATAAGGTAATTTATCATGCGGACTCTGTCCCGTTTGGTTTTCGATGAAATATTGCGGGTTTTCCATCTTGCCAATATCATGGTACAAAGCTCCCGCCCTCACCAATAAAGCGTTCCCTCCTATTTTAAAGATGGCAGCTTCGGCTAAATTGGCTACCTGTAAGGAGTGTTGGAAAGTGCCTGGCGCCTTAAACGCAAGCTCCCTCAGCAACTTATTATTGGTATTGGTCAATTCAATCAAGGCTACATCCGATGTAATTCCGAAAACCCTTTCAAAAGCATAAATTAATGGATAAGCCAATAACGATAAAAGCACACTGAAAACAAAGGGCAAGAAATTAGCCCATTCGATATGGCTTAACGAGCCCTCTCTGAGCAAAGCGATACCTACAAAAGAAACAAAATAGGCACTCAATATAAAGGAGGCAGAAATGAGCAATTGCTCACGTTTAACCAAATTCTTGATACTGTAAATAGCCACCATACCCGCAGTGGTTTGGTAAAACACAAATTCAAAACTATTAGGCACAAAAAATCCAGCAATTAAAATCACCAGCAAGTGAAGGTTTAGTGCCAACCTTGTATCAAACAATATCCTAATGATAATAGGCACAATACAAAAAGGAAGCAGATAAAGATTAGAAAGGTTGAATTTAATGGACCACGTAAGCACCAGCAACATTGAGGTAATCACCAGCAACAACAAAGAAAGCTGACGGTTATCCGCGTAAATATCCTTTCTGAAAAGAAAAAGGAACACCATCAATAGCGTCACAATAAAGCCAACCAACAACACTTGCCCTAAAAACACTAATTTATCGTCACCTACACTTTTGGTCTGTGCATCATAGTTCTCCCTAAACGATACCAATTTCTGATACACCTCTTCGTCAATGACAGTTTCCTTGGCCACAATCAGCTCACCCTTTTGCACCATTCCTTTGGTAGTAGAAATACTGTTCAAGGCATTATTTTGCACCGTTGCCGTTAAGGTCTCGTTAAATATAATATTAGGTTTGAGATGACTTTCTGCCAAATCAAATACCGCCTTGGCAATATCAGGCTCACTGGTTTTAAAACTTGCTTTCAAATAAGCCAATGCCGTTTCGGTGGTAAAAACATCTTGCGAATTGCTCTTAGCAGAAATATTGTTTCGCACCAGCGAGAAATCGTAATAGCCTCCCCCTTTTTGATGTTTAGGGTTGATATCGATAATACCTTTGCTATAAATAGACTGCAAAATTTGATACGAACGTTGCCTATTGATTTCCTTATCGCGATCGTTCAACGTGTTTGATTTCCATTTCACATCAAACTCATTTAAATAAGCATCGCCTTGATCTTTAAACACTCCTTCCTGATATTCGTAAATGGGCAAAACATTGTCCAGTACCGTCTTTTTATCAAGATTGATTTGTTGTGGTGTTTTTAAAATGGCAAAACTAAAAGGGGAAACCAAGTCTTTGTTCAACCAAGTTTTGCCTTTCTCAAATTCATACCTGAACCGCGGCTGCTTGGGTAAATAAAGTGTAATTATCAACACACATACCGCCATCATCACATACTTCAAATTAGATGAATACTTGCGGTAAAGTATTTTGTGCGAGTTCTTTTTAATCTTGGCCAAAATGTAATCCTTTATTTCAATCAAAATTAGTATTTATTTCTGCAATAGCCTACAAAGCAACTCACAGAAACAAATCTCAGGTTTAAAAAAGCATTTCATTTTCTAAATTTTTAATTTATATTTGATATCAAAATAATATCAATCATGCAAACAGAAAAAATCATCAGACCACCATCAGGCTACCTTACCTTAGCCGTTTTTATTGTATTACTAGCTGCAGGCATTTACCTGATGGCCATTCGTCAGTTTGGCTGGGGCGCAGCAGTATTATTGATAGATTTCATCTTGGTTTTACCAGGATTGATCATTGTAAACCCTAATGAATCCAAAGTATTAACCCTATTTGGTAAATATGTAGGCACCGTTAAATCAGACGGTTTCTTTTGGGTAAATCCCCTAACCACAAAGAAAAAACTATCATTAAGAGCCAGAAACCTCAACGGCCAGCAATTAAAGGTAAACGACAAAATGGGTAATCCTATTGAAATTGGTGCCGTAGTAGTATGGCAAGTACAGGAAACTGCTAAAGCTAGCTTTTCGGTAGAAGACTATATCCAATATGTGAGCATACAAAGCGAAGCCGCAGTAAGACACCTGGCTAACAGTTTTGCATATGACAACTTGGAAGATGAAGATGCAGGCATTACCCTTAAAGATGGTGCAGAAAAAGTAAATGCACTATTAGAAGAAGAGCTGAACGAACGTTTATCAAGAGCGGGTATTGAGGTGATAGAAGCCAGAATTTCACATTTGGCCTATGCTCAAGAAATTGCCAGCGCCATGTTGCAACGCCAGCAAGCTGCAGCAGTAATTGCGGCTAGAAAACTGATTGTTGAAGGTGCCGTAGGCATGGTAGAAATGGCCTTAGAGCGACTATCGGAAAAAGAAATTGTTTCCCTTGATGAAGAAAGAAAAGCCGCTATGGTAAGCAATTTACTGGTAGTACTTTGCGGCGACAGAAATGCGCAGCCAGTGGTAAATACTGGTACGCTTTATAATTAATAGGATTTGAGACTGATATTTGACCTACAAAAAGTCAAATATTACCTCTTCTTTTATAATTAAAATCATGCCCGAGAAAGATAAGAAAGCATTTGCATTGAGGATAAGCCCTACATTGCTCAAAGAGATAGAGACTTGGGCGGCCGACGAGTTTAGGAGCACCAATGGCCAAATTGAATTTTTGCTGAACGAGGCGGTAAAATCTCGAAGGAAAAAAGCCAATAGGAAAACCAATGATGATAATGTATAGCTAACGTAAATAAAATGTGGCTTGTGGCGGTATTTTAAAGATTATCCCTAAATTGCGCCCAACCAAATATAATATAAACATTACTATATGAAAGAAGTAGTTATCGTATCAGCGGTTAGAACTCCTATTGGTAGTTTTGGCGGCTCACTTTCAGGATTTTCGGCTACACAACTAGGTGGTTTTGCCATCAAAGGAGCCTTAGAAAAAATTGGCCTTAAACCAGAATTGGTACAGGAAGTGTACATGGGCAACGTATTGTCGGCCAACTTAGGTCAGGCACCCGCTACACAGGCAGCAAAGTTTGCTGGCCTACCTGATTTACCTGCTACCACCATCAACAAAGTTTGTGCATCGGGCACTAAAGCCATTATGCTGGCAGCTCAAAGCATTGCTTTGGGTCAAAACGACATTGTAGTGGCTGGCGGAATGGAAAGCATGAGCAACGTTCCTTACTACTTGGACAAAGCCAGAAACGGTTATCGCTTAGGGCACGGACAAATTACCGATGGCTTGGTAAAAGATGGTTTGTGGGATGTGTACAACGATTACCACATGGGTTCAGCAGCTGAACTTTGTGCCGAAACTTGCAACATCACTCGCGAAGACCAAGACAATTTTGCCATCCAATCTTATCAAAGAGCACAACAAGCGCAAAGCGATGGAAAATTTAAGGATGAAATTGTTGCGGTAGAAATCAAGGACAGAAAAGGAGAAATCACTTTATTTGCCAATGATGAAGAGCCAGCAGCAGTAAAATTCGACAAAATTCCTGCGTTAAAACCTGTTTTCAAAAAAGACGGAACCGTAACCGCAGCAAATGCCTCAACTTTAAATGATGGTGCGGCGGCCTTAGTTTTAATGAGTGCCGAAAAAGCAAAAGAATTGGGAATTACTCCATTGGCAAAAGTATTGGCTTACGCCGATGCCCAGCAAGCGCCTGAATGGTTCACTACCGCTCCTTCAAAAGCAATCCCTTTAGCCTTACAAAGAGCAAACATCAGCAAAGAACAAGTAGATTACTTTGAAATCAACGAGGCTTTCTCTGTAGTATCTTTAGCCAACAACCAAGCATTGGAGCTAAATGGCGACAAAGTAAACGTGAATGGTGGTGCTGTAGCCATTGGTCACCCTCTAGGTGCGTCGGGTGCTAGAATAGTAGTGACGCTATTATCCGTATTGGCTCAAAATAATGGAAAAATAGGTGTTGCTGGAATTTGTAATGGCGGCGGCGGTGCCAGCGCAATAGTTATTGAAAATCTTCGTTAACAAGGTTTAAATGCAAAGCAGTTTTTTGAAGACATTTTTTTCACTTTTAGTAGTGTGCTTGATGGCAGGGAACTTAAAAGCCCAACAAGCTATAGCACCTACTAAACTGCCCCAATTGTTAAAAATTCAAGACACCCTTTCGGCTTATAGCGATTCGACAGTAAGTGTTAAAGATGATGTAGAACGGGCAGCCTACAACACCATGTTTGTAAAAAAACTCATCAGCGCATTAAAAACTCCTTACTCCTTTCAATTTAATTTCGATTCCCTTGCCAATGTAACGGTGCTCAATGCCCCTAACCAATCGTTCAGAATTTTTACTTGGTCGGTTCCACTTACCGATGGTGGCTATAAATTTTATGGCACTATCCAACTCGCCACCAAAGATGGTTCTTTAAAACTGATCCCTTTGAATGATGCTACGGAAACTTTTACAGACGACAACATCATTACCAACCCAAAGAAATGGTACGGTGCCCGTTATTATGAAATGATTCCCGTGACCTATCCTGGTAAAAACCCTTATTATCTTTTATTGGGATGGAAAGGCAACAATGAGAAGACCAACAAGAAAGTCATTGAGGTTTTATCCTTCGAAAAAGACGAAGCTGTTTTTGGCAAGAATATTTTCGAGCTTAGCAGAAAAGCACCCGTTAAAAACAGGATAGTTTTTGAATACGCCAAGAAAAACTCCATGACTTTAGCTTTTGACAAAAAAGTAAACATGATTGTTTTTGACCATTTGGCCCCTTTTGAAGCCAACATGGAAGGCAACTTCGAATATTATGCTTCCGACTTAAGCTTTGACGGTTACGCCATTAGCTATCCAAGGTTATATTTGAAAGAGAATGTGGAGGTGAGAAACGACGCTTCTAATTTAGACGAATTATACAGCACTCCGCGTAAAGCGACAACACTTTTCCAAAAGGGCAAACATTAATTTTTGCTGAAATGTAAATGTATTCGCCTATATTGCACCAATTTTTTTTAAAAAACTAAGACTAACTTATTAAATAATCTATGCAAACAAATACTGCAGAAAATCCAAACGATTTTTTTAAAAGTAAGGTATTAGGGCACCCATCGGGGCTTTTTGTACTTTTCTTTACCGAAATGTGGGAGCGTTTCTCCTACTATGGAATGCGAGCCTTATTGGTTTTGTTTTTCAGCGCTTCTGTTTTAGATGCTGGCTGGGGATGGCCAAAAGAACATGCATTAGCCATTTTCGGAACCTATACTGCATTAGTTTACCTTTCTACCATGCTTGGTGGCTATTTTGCCGATAAAGTAATTGGTATCCGTTGGGCCGTAGTGGTAGGCGCACTATTAATGACCTTAGGCCATGCCTTTATGGCACTAGAAACCTCATTCTTTATTTATGCAGGTTTGATTTTCTTAGTGTTTGGTAGTGGTTTCTTTAAACCCAACATGACCTCTATTGTATCAGAAATGTACAAAGACTTCCCAGAGAAAAAAGACGGTGCTTACACCATTTTCTACATGGGCGTAAACGCAGGGGCATTTTTCGGCATCATGCTTTGTGGCTATTTAGGTGAAAAAATTGGCTGGAGCTGGGGATTTGGTGTAGCAGGTATTTTCATGCTATTTGGCCTATTGCAGTTCTGGTTTGCACAAAATATTTTCGGAAACATTGGTTTAAAACCTGCTAAAGCAACTGCCGAAGAAAAAACAGCAGCAGCCTCAGTAGAACAAGAAGGTGGTAAATTAAATCCATTTACACGTTTTCACATGGTATTAATTGTACTGTGTGTTGGTTTAGGTTTAGCTTGGATTTTAAACGACCCTGTTAATAAAATCTCTGAAGGCACTACCAACCTATTCAGCTTCACTTTATTTGGTGTTGACGGCAGTAACTTCATTATCTTAACGGCTTTAGTCCTATTCTTAATCTTATTGGTATCGAGAATTAACAGATATGATAAAGTACTTAAAGACAGAATGATTGCCATTGTGTTTTTTGCCATCATTACTATGATTTTCTGGTCGATATTTGAGCAAGCCCCTGGTTCGTTAACCTTGTTTGCGAAAGATTACACCCAAAGGATTTTAGAAGGAACCTCAGGCACTATTTTCAAGATCGTTAACTCCCTAATTACCATTGGTCCTTTGGCCATCATTACTTGGGTACTTTTTAAATTGTTCGGTCAAACCTTCAATAAGTACAAACTATCTAACTTAATTTTAGGTTTCAGTTTCTTGATCATCTGGGGAATTGCAATCTGGATGGTAACCAACGAATACAAGTCTACCTCATACAATGTTCAATACAAAAACCTTAGCGGTGTAGTAAACAATGACAAAGTAGTTTCTTCTGAATCTTATAAAGACAATCAAGAAATTGCCATTTTAGACATTGAGCGAACTTCATTCTATAAAGCTGACGAAAAATCTACTGTGGAGAACAATGCCTTAGTAGACAAAGACAAAAACTACATCGGAGATGTGTTTAGCGGTAAAATCAGCAATATTATTGATCGCGAAAAACCAGGTGCTTTTGGCACAATAGTAAGCTATGCCGAAATTGAATTCACTAATGCAAGTGGAGCGACTCTTAAAAGAGAGATCAAATTAGCCAAAGGCGAAAAAGAATCGTTAAAAGTAGGTGACACCAAAGAAATATTGATTAACCACAATATCAAATACGATGCTGACCAAACCTCTCCTATCAAAGCAACCATTACTTCAAAAGTTGCTGCGACAGAAGTAAACGCAAGTTGGTTCAGTATCTTAAACTCACTTTTCATTATTACCCTTGCCCCATTATTTTCTAAATGGTGGAGCAGTAAACGCAATCCATCGGCTAATAACAAATATGCCATCGGTATGTTGTTCTTAGCTATCGGAATGGCTTTCGTAGCCTTCGGTGCAGCCTCTATCCCTGCTGGAGCTAAATCGGCTTCGGTAAGTATGATTTGGTTGGTATTCGTTTACTTATTCCATACTATGGCCGAGCTTTGCGTATCACCAGTAGCACTTTCTTATGTAAGTAAATTGGTACCAGGCCGCATGATTGCCATCATGTTTGGGGTTTGGTATTTAGCCGTAGCTATTGGTAACAAGCTAGCGGGTATATTTGGTGAGGTTTCGGAAAGCGTAGCAGGTGAAAAAGGCTATAGCTATTTCTTCTGGACACTTACAGGGGTATCATTAGCCGCATCTTTATTGGCTTTTGCCTTAGGCCCAATTGTTAAAAAACTAATGCACGGTGTAAAATAATCACCGCATTATGATCCATAACAAGAAAGGCTCCCAATATTGGGAGCCTTTCTTGTTTAACGCAAAAGCCTGTTTTTATTTATTAGGCTGAGGAGTGGTCCTTAAGTAAGGCTTGATCACTTTATGTCCCTTAGGAAACTTAGCAGGAATATCTTCTGTTTTGATACTATTCACTACAATTACATCCTCTCCATCCTTCCAATCCGCAGGCGTAGCCACACTGTAGTTAGCGGTAAGCTGCAACGAATCAATCACCCTTAAAACTTCGTTAAAGTTTCTACCTGTAGAAGCAGGATAAGTAATGATTAGTTTCACCTTTTTATCAGGTCCTATCACAAAAAGCGAACGCACCGTTAAAGTCTCCGAAGCATTCGGATGGATCATGTCGTAAAGGTTCGCTACCGTTTTGTCCGAGTCGGCAATAATTGGAAAATCTACATTGGTATTTTGGGTTTCATTGATGTCCTTGATCCATCCCAAATGTGACTCTACGGGGTCAACACTTAAGGCCAAAACTTTTACATTTCTTTGATCGAATTCGCCCTTTAAAGCGGCTGTTCTACCCAATTCTGTGGTGCAAACAGGTGTATAATCTGCAGGATGTGAAAACAAAACTCCCCAGCTATCGCCAAGGTATTCATAAAAGTCTATCTCACCTATAGATGTTGTAGCCTTAAAATTCGGAGCGATATCGCCTATTCTTATGCTCATGGTATTATTTTTTAAATGAAAAATCGATTAATTATATTTTCAAGTTACGAAAAAATAAAGAGAACAAATTGCCCTGTGCGTTTAAGAAATTGATGCGAGGCAATTTACTCCCCAATTTCTCATTGAACTTTTCGATGGTGTAATCGGCAATAACGGGCGTATCGCTTTCATCATGCTGGTGCAAAAAGAAGTAAATTTCCTCCAATCCCCTATCCAACCAATCGTCCAAACGCACTATCCAATCATCTACTCTTTTCTTATCCGAGCTCTCTAAAAAATGACCGCCATTCCCTACAAAACGAATAAAGGCTTTAGGGGTGGGCAATTCCATGTGTACACAATCACGCCTGCCACTAGCATCAGTAATTGCTGCACCTATCTTAAGATCTGCTAAAAGCGAGAATAAAGCTTTCCTATCATCAGGCTTCGCAAACCAATCCTCATGACGTACTTCCAAAAATAAATTCAAATCTCTTGGTAGAGCCTTCAGATATTGATGCATGGCATCGAAATTCTTAGGGCCAAAATTATCGCCCAATTGCAAAAAACAAGGACCCAACTTATCTCCAAAAGCACTAATGGCTTTTAAATACAGATCAGTTTCGGCCTGAGCATTATTTAAACGTTTAATATGAGTAATGGCTCGTGAAAACTTTGGGCAAAACACAAAATCTGGACGTTGATCTGCCATTTCCTTCCATTTCAAAATTTGCTCTTCCTTAGGAATACCATAAAAAACAGCATTTAGCTCAATAGAGTTGAAATGCTTCACATATTCCCCTAAAAAGTCTTTCTCTTTCGTCTTAGCGGGATAAATCAAATTCACCCATTCTTTTCTGCCCCATTTAGCGCAACCTACAAAAAATTTAGGGTCATCAACAGCCTTCCCCTTTAAAGTAAGTTTAGTTTGTTCGCCATCTGGTGGCAAGGTGAAATCTACATGATTAATTTCACTGGGTTCAACTCTTCCAAATTCCATGGTTAAATATAGTTAATTAGCCACAGATGCACAGATAAACAACGTGGTTATATTATATATTTAATGAACCACATAGACACATAGAAAACTCAATGGAATTAAAGAATCCGTGCATACATGGCTATAGTTTATTTGCCACAAATGGAATAATCCGCCTATGTGTCTATGTGTTTCATCAAAGAGAAAACTCAATAGAATTAAAAAACCCGTGCATCTGTGGCTATAATTAATTTGAAACAAAAACATCCTTCCAAAGAAAAACCCCGAAAACAATCAAATGTTTCGGGGCTCAAACTATATAAATTGTAAAAACTAGTTGTTGTTATACACTTTAATCATGAATACGTAATCCTGCATTTTTTGCACTTGTTTATTACGTTTCAAACCACGCAAGCTGCTTTTCTTACCATAAGAAACTTTTCGGCTTAATGAATCCTGAGGAATAGCATTTAAAGCTTCCATAATATATTTTGATTTCACGGCAAAAGTGGCACCATCGGTTTTATTTTCCTTTCCGTTAATAATTCCCACCACATTACCGCTATTGTCTAGCAATGGACCTCCACTGTTTCCTGGGTTTACTGGAATAGCCACTTGGTACGCCAAAGTATCACCGTTAATACCATTTCTTGAACTTACATAACCATCACCCAATACAATATCATCTTTAGGGAAACCTAAGGTAAATACCGATTCACCAATACCAGAAGAACCTCGTTTCATGGTATAAGGCAAGGCAGGTAAACTTTCAAAACGTTTATCGCTAATTTTCAGGATAGCAATATCGTTTACAGGATCACTATAAAATGACTTTGCTTTATAAGAACCATTACTATTTTGTACATAAACAGAATCTGCACCACGAACTACGTGATAATTCGTAACAATGTAACCATTGCCAGAAATAGCAAAGCCTGTTCCTCCAAACCTAGCGTTGTTGTTATTGTTATTGCTACTATTGGCTTGTCTGGTTTTAATATCGCGAATCAAGGTATTTTGAGTGCTTCTAATTTTAGCCATATCCTTGCTCATGGCCTCAAAAGTACCAGCTTGTTTATTGTTACTTTGTATTGAGTACAGGGAAACCATGGCCAATAAGATAAACGAAGCTGCAATAGCCACTGCCGATCTATTATTACGCCATAATTTAACCAACTTAGAAGGATGTGGTCTTAAACTCTCTGCCAAGGTAGCAACGTCAATCTGCGAGTGTGCAGCATCCATTTGCTCCCTCAACTTCACTACTTGTGCATACTGCGCCATCGACTCCAAGAACACCTTATGCGCCACTACCTTATGGTCAACCACGGGATCATTGCTGCGCAACTGTTCAAACGCCACGCGCTCCTCTGCCGTAAGTTTACCGTTTAGGTAATCCTCAATAATAGCTTCAAGTTCTATCTCGTTTCTCATTTCCTATGATTGAAAAAATAATTTCTTTAACCGTTGCAAACACTTGTATTTCTGTGTTTTCGCATTATCTGTATTCGTATACCCAAATTTCTCACAAATCTCCTGCATCGAATGGTTGTGGATATAAAAATCCTGAATGATCGTTTTACAAGGTTCGCCCAAACTATCTAGTGCTACCTTCATTTTATCAAACTGCATATCTTTTTCCTCATGCAGTTCAACGTTATCATCCACGGCCAATACATCCTCAAAATCAGCAATGTTATTGGTCTTTTTACTTTGTTGAGTAAGCTTTTTTAACCAAATCCTTCTACTTACCGAGTAAATATAGGTCTTCAACTTACTGCTCAACTCAAAATTCCCACTGCGCACCTTATTATAAAGCACGATAATGGCTTCCTGATAAACGTCCTTCGCATCATCCTCGTCGCCGCTATTATTTAAAATAAACTGCAACACCATTGGAAAATATGCCAAATACAACTTATTTAAAGCCTCTACCGAGTTATTGAGTATCCCTAGTACAACTTCTCTATCTGTTGGTATATCACTGCTAAACTTTATACTCACCTATTAATACAATTAAATTCAAATGGTAACCCAATAATAATCAAAAAAATAACAAGCCTTCTTAAAGCCTGCCTGCTTTACCTTTTTTTAAGCAAAGCAATTTTGGAGCTACTATGGCCCTAACGTCCCGCTTTCCGCTTTATCCCGTAATTAGGGGATGCTCGCTGCAATCGGGTTTATTAAACTCCCGCATGTATAAAAAACACACAATTTAATACCAAAGTGCCCAAATGGTAACCCTTAAAAAGCGTTGAAAACTTTTTTTTATTTTTTTTTTAAAAACATGAGGTTACCTTTTTACCTTTGCGGCATTAAGATGTAAAATTAATTAATTATTAAATCAGAAAATTAAAATGAAAAATTTATTCAAATTCGGCTTTTTAGCTTTAGCATTATCTTTAACTGTAGTTGCTTGTTCTTCAGAGAAAAAAGCTGAAGGTACTGACACTGCTGCTGTTGATACTACTGTAGTTGATACAACTGCTGCTGATACTACTAAAGCTGTTGATACAGTTAAAGCTGATACTACTAAAGCTGCTACTCCAGCTGCTCACTAGTCGATAGTTGAAAAAAGTATAGAAGCCCCGTAAATACGGGGCTTTTTTTATGGATTCACTTTTCAAAATCCATTTAAAATAAAAACACAAATAACTAAAAAACAAATAGTTAAAACAAAAAAAACCATCTATTTATTGGGTTACCTTTTCAAAATTGACGTATTAAATAACAGTTAATCACAAAAAATTTAAACGGAAATTAAAATGAAAAACTTATTCCAATTTGGCTTTTTAGCTTTAGCATTATCTTTATCTGTAGTTGCTTGTACTCCAAAAAATAATTCTGCAAGTACTGATAATCCTGGTGATACCACTGTAGTTGACACTACCGCTACTGATACCACTAAAACAGTTGATACAACGGCTAAAACCGACACTACTAAAGCTGCTACTCCAGCCGCTCACTAGTCAATAGTTTAAACAAATGAAAAGCCCCGCACGTGCGGGGCTTTTTTATGGCTAAGATTAAGGTAACCTCAGAAATACACATCTAAAACAAATTTTTATTAAACTGAAAAACAACAAGTTAAATAAAAATTAAAAAAAATATATTTTTATTGGGTTACCTTTTCACGATTGCGGTATTAAACAGCAATTAATTAATTACAAAAAAGTTTAAACTAAAAATTAAAATGAAAAACTTATTCAAATTCGGCTTTTTAGCATTAGCATTATCTTTAACTGTTGTAGCTTGTTCTTCTGAGAAAAAAGCTGAAGGTACTGACACTGCTGCTGTTGATACTACTGTAGTTGATACAACTGCTGCTGACACTACTAAAGCTGTTGATACAGTTAAAGCTGACACTACTAAAGCTGCTACTCCAGCTGCTCACTAGTCGATAGTTGAAAAAACATAAAAAGGCCTTCCCAAATTGGGAAGGCCTTTTTCATATGCCGCAAATGAAGTAATTATAAGAACCACAATAAAAAAAAGATTTTATATCACTGAAAAACAACCAGTTAAAATAAAATTAAAATTTTCATTATTTTATTGGGTTACCTTTTCATGATTGCGGTATTAATGAACAATTAATTAATTATACAATAGTTTAAACTAGAAATTAAAATGAAAAACTTATTCAAATTTGGCTTTTTAGCATTAGCATTATCTTTAACTGTAGTAGCTTGTTCTTCTGAGAAAAAAGCTGAAGGTACTGACACTATCGGTTCTGACACTACTGTAACTGCTGATACTACTATCAAAGATACAGTTGTTAAAACTGATACTACTGTTGTTGATTCAACTGTAAAACACTAAGCCAAAATTTAGTGAAAGCATAAAAAAGCCCCATCCCGCAAGTGCGGGACGGGGCTTTTTCTTTTTACTGCCTTTTTGATAAATGCTAGGTTTTTCGTCCCTGACTAAACATTAACGAGTAGCGCTCTAAAAAATCCATCCGATAAATTTCGCCAATAGGAATTTCAAACTGATCAATATATATCGTACGTGCATCAAACGATGCTACATGGTCTATATTTACGATATAAGATTTACTTACCCTGCAAAAACTAGCTGAACTAATTTTACGCTGTATATTTTTTAAGTTCATGGCCGTAATCAGCTTCTGGCTTCCGCTGTAAACAATCACGTAATCTTTAAGCCCCTCAATAAACTGGATATCCCTAAAGTTAATTTTATACTGCCTTCTATCCGCTTTAATTAACAGGTACTCTTCATCATCCAACTCCAAAGCGTTTTTGGGTGTTTTGGCCAACAACAATTTTTTATAAGCTTGGGCCTTATCAATAGCTTTTACCAAACGTTCAATCCCAATAGGCTTTAATAAATAGTCAAAGGCATTCAAGTCATAGCTTTTCAAGGCATATTGTTCATAAGCAGTTGTAAAAATAATTAAGGTTTGTTTTGGGATTTGGGCAGCAAATTCCAATCCCGTAACCTTGGGCATCTGGATATCCAAAAAAATCAAATCCACTTCATTTCTCGCCAAAAAATCGGCAGCCAAAAAAGCACTCGAAAACTTTCCGACAATCTCTAAATCCGAAACTTCTTCTATCAACGCTTGCAGGCCTTCCCTGGCCAAAGGTTCATCATCTACAATGATACAGGTCATATTGGAATGATTAAATTTACCACATGTTCTTTAGTGGATGTTTCTGAAGTTAAATGATAGTTGTTCACATATAACAACTCTAGTCTTCTCTTGATATTGGCCAACCCCATCCCTCCTCTTGCCATTGGAGGTCGCAAATCTTCATCTCCCACAATTGAGTTAATACATCTGAAATGCAAACGATGCTCGTCGGCAACAATCAACAAATGTACATAGCTATGTCCTCCAGTAGCATCAGCACTATGCTTTACCGCATTTTCAACAAACGTAGTAAATAAATTAGGCGGCAATAATATCGTTCTATTTCCGTGGCTAACATCTATATCAAACGTAAAATCGTCTCTCCTTATCTTCTCCAAATTAAGAAAGTTGGATAAAAAATCTAGTTCGGCGCTAAGGTTGGTATACTCTTCGTCGTTATCATAAAGCTGATAGCGCAAAAAATCTGACAATTTCAAAATCACCAACGACGCCTTTTGCGGGTTTACTTTCACTAAAGTGTTCACATTGTTCAGCATATTGAACAAAAAATGGGGATTAATCTGGTTTTTAAGTCCATTTAGTTCCATTCTCAAGGTGATATTTTTCAATTCACTGATGCGTTCATTGTCCTTGATCCAGCGCTGCACCAATTTAATGGTAGTTGAAACCATGATAAAGGGCACGAAGAACACCACACCAGAAATGATCACCCTAGTTAAACTGATAGGATGCCGCTCCAAAATACGATGAGGTTCAAAGTACTTTTCCATCACCGAAAACATGATAGATAATACCAAGGCCAGCAACACCATCAACACCGTTAAATAAGCAATATACATGCCCTTAAAGAAAAACATGGGCACTAAAAGGTAGATATTGATATATACCAAAAAGACAATTATAGAGTAGTAAACCAACAAGCTATATTGCTCATAACTACCGCTATAATCATTAGTGGATTTGGCATTAAACAATATCAAAAGCAAGCTCAACAACATAATGGCATGCCTCACGTAGCCGTAGTGCTTATCTATTAAAAAACTGATCAGCTTTTTATTTTGAAAAGCCCTTGAGCCATCGTCCACAGAAAAATAGTCTTTCATATTCAAATCGCCTCAAAAATAGCGATATAAAGAACGCCGAATGGCCATAAATTATACGAAATGGCATTAAAATTATACCAAACCTACCTTGGTATAAAAAAAAGTAAGCTTGGTATAAAAAGAAATAAAACCTGCTGTACTTTCTTCTTTTTTGCAATAAAAACAAAAAATGCATTTAAGATTAACAAAGCACCCCCAAAGACCTCTACCCAAAATCTTTACTTCTAAGAAGAATACACCCTTGTCTTTTGTTTTGTTATTAATATGTAGCCCCTGTTTCGGACAAAAAAAAGACAGTATTCCCGAAAAAATCACCGCTTACGTGGCTGATAAATTCCCATCAACCCGAGTACTCAACATAGAACATTATCAGTTAGCCTCTCACAAATTCAATTCGAGCTTACTAAATGGTCCGCAAACCAGTGGTGAAATCACAAACATGTACCAAACAAAGATCAACCTGAACCCTAGCTTCATAAAAAAAAGAAGATGGTCTTTAGGCGGATCATTTAGTTACCGGTATATTGGTGCCACTACGGTGTACACCAATCCCAACGACCAGTTACAGACCATCACCAAAAACACCTACCAATACCATACCTCTTCCTTAAACTTTGGATATTTCGCAAAGCTTTTAGATAAAATGGTGGTCTACTCTGGCTGCGTAGTGGTTGACGGTAGCGAGAAAAATTTCGAAAGAGTAAAAGGCCTAGTAACTGCTACCATGATATTGAAAGCGAACTTAAAAACCAAAATGACACTGGGCTTGGTAGGAATTGTTGACCCTAGTGCGCAAATTCCAGTTATTCCTACTTTCTCCTACGAACACAAATTCAAAAGAGACTGGGTACTGGACATTGTTTTGCCCCAACGACTACTGCTCAAAAAAGAGGTATTTGGCAATGGCAGGATTTCCCTTGGTGGCGAACTTGATGGAACAGGCCTTTACCTATATCAGTTCAACAGGTCATCCGGAACTCATGAATTTAGACAAGTTGAAATTAACATGGGAGCCATTTATGAACATTATTTTGGTGGCTCGTTCATAGGAACCGTTAAAACAGGTTACAAGAGCATAACTTCCGGACGGGTATTTGAAAAGAGTAAATCATTTGACAACTATCTATTTGAAGCAAAACCAAATGGCGCCATGTATTTAAACTTAGGTGTTTCCTTTAATCCTTTCGCAAAAAGTAAAAAGTAAATTTTCTATTCCAATGATGAATGATATTAAAATTTTCAGAACAAATGTAGCTTGTCCAAAAGATGCCACCTACATTATGCGTTGTTTACAAGAACTGGTTTTTGGTTGTCAATTCAACTTCGATTTACAGGACTGTGATCGCATACTACGTATTGAGGGAAAACGCATTTCATCTCGAAAAGTAGTAGGCAGCCTCAAAAAATTGGGGTATCAATGCGCAGAGTTATTTTAAAATCGCTTGAAATGCCCTTTATTGTAGTACAGCATTAGTCAATTTGCTTTTTCGGCTATGTTAATAGCCAACAAATGTTAACTTTGCACATCTTAATAAAAATCAGCAAAATATGACTTTATCTCCTCTACAAGCTATTTCTCCAATTGATGGCCGTTACAGAAAAACTACCGCTAAACTTGCCGACTATTTTTCTGAGTACGCATTGATCAAATATCGCGTTTTGGTGGAGGTTGAGTATTTCATCGCCTTAGTTGAAGCCAGTGTTCCAGGGACTGAAAGTTTCGACAAAAATCTGTTTCCACAGTTAAGAGACATTTATCAGTCGTTTAATGAAGCGGATGCACAAAGTGTAAAAGACACGGAAAGTGTGACCAACCATGACGTAAAAGCGGTTGAATATTTTATCAAGGCCAAATTTGATGGCCTGAACCTACAAGCTTACAAAGAGTTTATCCACTTTGGATTAACTTCACAAGATATTAACAACACGGCTATTCCTTATACTTTCAAATTAGCGCTAACTGAAAGCTATGTTCCTGCTTTGGAACAATTGATTGAAAAATTAAGTGAACTAGCCGAAGAATGGAAAAACGTACCATTATTGGCGCATACCCACGGACAACCTGCTTCTCCAACCAAACTTGGTAAAGAGTTTATGGTATTTGTGGAGCGTTTAAAAGTACAATTGGCCAACCTAAAAAACGTTCCTAACGGTGCAAAATTTGGTGGGGCTACCGGAAATTTCAATGCACACTATATTGCTTATCCTCAAATTAACTGGGTTGATTTTTCTAACAACTTTGTAAATGAAATTTTGGGTTTAAACAGAGCGCAATACACTACCCAAATTGAACATTACGACCAATTTGCGGCACAATGCGACGCCTTAAAACGCATTAACAACATCATCATCGACCTTGATCGCGATATCTGGACCTACATTTCCAAAAACTACTTCAAACAAAAAATCAAAGAAGGCGAAGTGGGTTCATCGGCAATGCCACACAAAGTAAATCCTATTGATTTTGAAAATGCGGAAGGAAATGCGGGAATCGCCAATGCTGTTTTTGAATTTTTAGCGGCTAAATTGCCTATTTCTCGTTTGCAAAGAGACTTAACCGACTCAACGGTGCTTAGAAATATAGGTGTGCCAATGGCGCATACTATTATTGCCATCAACTCTACCATGAGAGGTTTGGGTAAAATTATCCTTAACCAGCAAGCTATTGATGCTGATTTAGAAGAGAATTGGGCGGTAGTTGCAGAAGCCATCCAAACGGTATTACGTAGAGAAGCTTATCCTAATCCTTACGAGGCTTTAAAGGCATTGACCAGAACTAATCAGAAAATTACGGCCGAAACCATTGCTGTATTTATTGATGGTTTAGAAGTTAGCGATAGCATTAAGGCAGAATTGAAACAAATTACACCATTCAGCTACACAGGTATTTTTTAGTTTGTTGGTTCATTAGCTCACTAGTTCATTGGAGATTTAGACTAATCCCTAACCACTAGTTACTAGCCCCTAAAACATAAATGACCTAAAATAGACATGACTTGGTACTGCAATTATATATTTTTGTATTTGTAAATTTGATTAGACATGACCATAAACGTATATACTGAGCAAACTCCTAACCCTGCAACCATGAAATTCATGGTGAACAAGCTTTTAATTAACGGCAGTGAAGATTTTGCGACCAAAGAAAGTGCTGAAAGCTCACCTTTTGCTAAAGAACTTTTTAAGTTCAACTTTGTAAATGGTGTTTTCTTTGCTAGTAATTTTGTAACCATCACCAAAACTGAGGATGCAGAATGGAGCGACATTGAAGCGATTTTAAAAGAGTTTGTAAAAGGTGCTGTGGAAGCAGAACTTAAAATTAAGGATGCTGCAGAAGAAGCACCAAATTTTGAAGGTTCTGAAACTGAAATTAAAATCCAACAAATCCTACATGATTATGTTCGCCCTGCAGTAGAGCAAGATGGTGGTGCAATTACCTACAAATCATTTGAAGAAGGTATTGTAACGGTAGAATTAAGAGGTTCATGCAGTGGTTGCCCATCAAGTACCATTACCTTGAAATCAGGCATTCAAAATTTATTGCAACGCATGGTGCCAGAAGTGAAAGAAGTAGTTTCTGAAGCATTGTAAGATTGCATTGGTTAAATAATGAAAGCCGCAGTATCATATATACTGCGGCTTTTTTATGTTGTTACTTCCGCTGCCACCTCGTCATTTCGAATGCAGAGAGAAATCTAACGACTATGCTTAAGCATATCAACATTCAAAAGCTCAAGCAATCTCTTTTCCAATAATTCTGAGTATAGATTACTATCTACAAATAGCTATGAGCTAGATTTCTCTTCCCCGTGCCTCCTTTCCGACTAATCGGAACTGGCTATCGAAATGACGTAAAGAACAGAGCAACTGATTAACGCGTCATTGCGAGGCACGAAGCAATCTCTTTATACACTTTGGATGCTTCGTACCTCGCGATCACGAACGAATTAATGAAATGTTAAAAATGCTTTTTAATCGTATCCAGAATTTCCTGAGTAACGAGACCATTAGATGCTACAATTTCACGGGTGTTCAAATACTCATCGCCACCAGAAAAATTGTGCAATTGCCCACCAGCTTGCTTTACCAAAAATGCACCAGCAGCCATATCATAAGAGTTGAGGTTATATTCAAAATAGGCATCAAAACGACCACAAGCTACATAAGCCAAATCAACCGCAGCAGAACCTATTCTACGCAAACCATGACACTTCTGCATCATTTCGGTAAACAACTGAATGTACTGAGGTTGCTTATCAAACTGATAATAGGGAAAACCGGTAGCCAACAGACATTGCGATAAATTACTAGCCTGAGACACCCTAATCTCTTTATTATTCAAATAAGCGGGAGCACCTTTGTAGGAATAAAACATCTCTCCCCTATTAATTTCATATACCACACCTAATACTGGCTCTAAACCTTCGTAAAGCGCAATACTGATTGAAAATGTCGGGATTCCATGAATAAAGTTAGTCGTCCCGTCCAAAGGATCTATGATCCAAGTAAACGGTTGGTTATAGGTATTTTCAGTTTCATCCTCTTCGGTGATAAAGCCAGCTTCAGGCAAAATCTTTTTTAGATTTTTCACCAACTGTCTTTCCGCAGTTTTATCTACATATGAAACAAGGTCATTAAGGCCTTTATATTCTATTTTGGCATCGTCAAAGCTTAAGGATTCTTTTCTAATAAAGTTCCCTGTAAGCCTAGCAATGGCGATTACCTTGTTGCACAACAACTCGTAGTTCATCCGCTAATAGTTTGCTAGTTTATCTTTGTTTTTAGACGAATATGCGACTAGTATTATGCCACCAACAAACAAAATCAAGGAAATCAACTCAGCCTGTGTAAATGGAATTCCAGCTACGTTATATTTAGAGTTTACCCTGATCAATTCTACCAAGAAACGCTCAACGCCAGCAAACATCATATAAATACCGAACATCGTTCCTGGCACGTTTATTTTGGTTCTGATTTTCCATAAGAACCAGAAAATCAACAAAGCTGCAATCACTTCGTAAATAGGTGTTGGATATACAGGTTGGGGCAATTCATTACAAAATTTACCCACACAGCCCGGAATAGGATTTCCCTCGCCTGCTACGTTGTTAGGATAAGTATACGCCCACAACCAATCTGGCAACCAAGTAAAAGGTTTAGGGTTAAGGTTAACAATACCCCAATCACCATCGCCAGAAAGATGACAGCCAATACGGCCTACACCATAGGCCAGCATCATTCCAGGTGCACCAACATCAAGCATATGAAGTGGCTTGATACCATTTTTACGAGCTATATAAAGTACTGCGGCACCACCACAAATCAAACCACCATAAAAGGTTAATCCGCTAAAAGAAAGCAACCCACCAATTGGGTCTTTAACGAAGGTATCCCAATGCTCTAGATTATCGAATATTTTAGCGCCCAAGAATCCCCATATGGCTGCCCAAACGATCATGTGGCTCATCAGTTCATGTGGACGAACGGTCACTTCTACTTTTTTAGGCGTAGGTAGTTTAACTTTTTCCTTTTCTTTATAAGACCAGTATACAAAAAGTGCAGCCAAACCTAAGCCACCTAACAAATTGCCTTTGGTAGACAACAAAACAGACTGTGAATCGGCAACAAACAATTTGTAGTTCACCAAGGCATAAATCAATTTATAACCTATCAGAAAGCCAAAAACACCATTAGAAACCAATTCCCAAGTACTGGCAGGTTCACCCACCATGGTCACACGCTTTGTAGGCTTGATTAATCCTAATGCTTCCTTACGCTGAAGCTCTTTGCTAAAAGCCCAATAAGCAGCCAAAAAGGCCAATGCTACAAATACACCAAACGTATTAAATGGCAACGGCACTTCAATACCAAATAAATACGAAATAAAATGTGATACGGTTGGAAACATACGTAAAAAGTTTAGGCGAATATATAAAATTTGCCCATTCTTTTGCCCTTTTCAATAGCTTTTTAAGCCTTTGCAAAGTCATTTTTAGAAATAGGTATCTCGTGGTATTAAAAGAAGCAAATTGGCAAAACATTAAGGAATTAAGTAAATAAAGACTTGATATCCTTAATTTGCTAATCCCCTAGGCACGGGATAAATCGTAATTCGTCAATTAAAAATCGTAAATCCTAATGGTGTGCGTAAACCGTTTCCAGTTCGGCAACTTCTACTTCACCGTCAGCGGTAAGGGAAACCAATTTAACCTCCTTCAATTCGTTGACCATTAAAGGATCGTATTTGGCTTTTACCTTCACGTAGTTCTTAGTGAAACCATGCATGAAGCCATTTTTTTGGTCATCTTCGAAAAGTACTTGGGCGTTCGCTCCCACTTGCGATTCGTAGAAAGCTCTTCGCTTTTTATCCGACAGAATATGCAACATCTTATTGCGTTCAAAACGAGTACTTCCAGCCACCTTACCTTTCATCACAGCGGCTTCAGTTTGTTCACGCTCTGAATAGGTAAACACGTGCAAGTAAGAAACATCCAGACCATTTAAGAATTCGTAGGTATCTAAAAAGTCTTCTTGAGTTTCTCCTGGAAAGCCTACAATTACATCAACACCAATACAGCAATTTGGCATCAATTCTTTAATCTTAGCTACCCTATCTACATAAAGTTCGCGTTGGTAACGACGCTTCATTAGGCCTAAAATTTTATTAGAGCCTGACTGTAGAGGAATATGGAAATGTGGCACAAAGCGTTTAGAGCTGGCCACAAACTCAATAATATCATTGCTCAGCAAATTAGGCTCGATAGAGGAAATACGGATTCTTTCGATTCCTTCTACTTCATCCAAAGCTTTCACTAAGTCAAAAAAGCGGTCTTCTCTTTTACCTTCTCTAATCCCAAAATCACCAAGATTTACGCCTGTAAGTACAATTTCCTTAACTCCGCTTGCCGCAATCTGCTCTGCTTTTTGAACCACACTTTCAATGGTATCGCTACGACTACCGCCTCGAGCCAATGGAATGGTGCAATAGGTACAAGGATAATCGCAGCCATCTTGCACTTTCAAGAAAGTACGTGTTCTATCACCAATAGAATAAGCAGCAATAAAATTATGGTTTACCTTTTCAATATCCTGTTGGTGAACTACCGCTTTTGGCTGCTTGGTCAAATCGGTAATAAACTCTACGATACGGAATTTCTCAGCCGCTCCTAAAACCATGTCAACACCTTCAATTTCGGCAATTTCCTGAGGTTTAAGCTGGGCATAACAACCTACAATGGTTACGTAGGCATTAGGTGAATATTTAAGTGCTTCTTTTACTACCTTCCTGCATTTTTTATCAGCATGGTCAGTTACAGAACAAGTGTTGATGACATACACATCTGCCTTATCGGTAAACTCAACTACGCTGTAACCAGCGTCAGTGAACAACCTGCCTATTGTTGAAGTTTCAGAGAAATTCAACTTACAACCCAGTGTATAAAAAGCTACTTTTTTCATTTAAGGCAGCAAAGATACGAAAATGTGGTTAGTTGTAAATTGCCAGAGGTAAGTTTTAAGTCATAAGTTAGCTGGCAATTACTTCGTTTCCTTCTTTATATGTTCGAAATAGTAATTATACTTTCTGATATACGACCTTAACATCTCAAAACTAAAATCTTTTTCTTTTCTAAAATCTTCTAATAGTTCTGGGTAATCGGCTATCAGATTATTGAAATTTTCCTTACGCTGTGTTCTTGAACCAAAAATATTGTTCGTTTTAATTTCAATGGCAGTTTCTGTTCCTTTTATCGCATACCAAAAGGTATTAGAAGGGCCCGCTGTACCCGCCCTGCCCGCATAAGTGATATACTTTTCAAATAATTGAATACGTCCGCCCAACACTCTTTTTAAAAATTGGGGCTTAGCATCAGGCGAAGTTTTTACAGCGACATAAGTTAGGCTATCATCCGAAATAAAATACAACTTTGTATTTGCGTAAGTTAGCTTTTGCTCTTTTCCAGTACTTTGGTCAGCAAATTTTAATGAACCTAACAAAGTCGTAAAAACCTCTCCCTTTAAAGTATCACCGGCCAAGGTAACTACATAGTCTTTTTGCGCCTTTAATAAATTGGCAGATAATAATGAGCATAGAATTAAGGCGCTAATAAAAATTATTTTCATGTTATTAACGGTATAGTTTGATCAATCGTTCCAACGATAGCTTTCCTTTTCTAATCCAGCTAAATCAATTACCCTGTCAACAACCGTTTGTGCCACTTCTTCGATGGTTTTAGGCAGGCTATAAAAAGATGGATTAGCAGGACAAATAATTCCTCCCGCTTCAGTCACGAGCTTCATATTTTGCAAATGAATGAGACTAAAAGGTGTATCACGCACTACGGCAACCAGCTTTCTACGCTCTTTTAAGATAACATCAGCAGCTCTCGATATCAAATCGTTTGAAATACCATGGGCAATACGTCCCAAAGTTCCCATAGAGCAGGGTGCAATGATCATGGTATCATACTTTGCAGATCCCGATGCAAAAGGGGCATTAAAATCCGTTTTGGCATAAAAATCAAACGAATAGTTTTTATAGTCGTCATTACCCAATTCATATTGCCAAACTTCCTTAGCATTATCAGACATCACCACCCCTACTTTTTCTATTTGTGAAGACAACTTGCTCAGGCTATCCAACAATAGCTTGGCATAAACTGCTCCACTTGCTCCCGTAACGGCTACTACAATTTTTCTCTTTTGCATAAGCACAAATATGACGTTTTGATGGACTAAATAGACTTTTCACACCACCCTAAAAAAGGCACTTTGCAAATAATTCGACTAAAAATCAACGCGGTACAACTTATAAGCATTTTTTATTTGCAGGTAAAACTAGATGTTTCTATATTTGCACCTCCTTAGAACGAAGGAATGATTCCGTAGCTCAGCTGGTAGAGCATTACACTTTTAATGTAGTGGTCCTGGGTTCGAATCCCAGCGGGATCACTTAAGAGGACAATCAAAATTGATTGTCCTCTTTTTGTTTCACTACAAACCGCTATCTATCAATAACTTATATCTGAAATCTAAAAATACGTAGCGGTTCAACATTTGTATATTCCAAATGGACTCATTGTAGAAACAAAAAAAGTTAAGCTACATATCATTCAGATAAAGGCCAGGCATTCTATTTCTCCTTACGGATGCTATCAACCAAGTAACCATTGAACTTCGGGAAAGAAGCGTTGCAGCAAAATGCACAAAAAAAATCGAGTATTTCATTTAGCACATTAGCTTGTTTAGAGTGGCAATTCCTCCAACGCTGCCGAAGGCTAAGCACAGACCTAGTTGGAGATAAAGATTTACTCCTGCAATCTCACGGGTTCATATAATTTTCCAGGGGATTGGTATAACATTTTGGTTAATGCAATCAATACAAGCCATTTTTAAATTATACAAAGTATGGTATACAGGGGAAGCTGAAAACCTTAAAGAGTAAGCAAGACGATCAACCAAGACCAAATGAAAAAAAGTCACTTAAGTGCGATTTTTGCAGCATGTCTGCTTATTGCAATTTTCGTATTGCAATCTTTTACCTCAGCGCGTGTGGAATCGGCAGTAAAATGTCGTAAATCAGACACCAAAGGGGATTACTGCTACACTTCGGGCAACACCGTAACTGGCTGCGCAAACAGTACAGAGAAAGATGACTGCGCGAACGATTCTGATACTGAGGTGGAAGTACAACCATAGCCATCAGTACTAGGCTTTAACTATTGATCCAGCCTAACCTCGGCACATGATCTCGTCTGGTCCTGGGAGGGGGCAGCAGATGATGTGCCGAATTTATTTTCTATCCCCATCATCTGGTCCCATCATACATGACTAAACTCCACGTAAGAATATCTACCGCTTTATTACTGTTAAGTCCCATCATCCATAGTTGCACGCAAGCTCCAGTTGTGAGAGAAAATTTAGAAAGCTTTACCAGTTTTCCCGCCAAAGACAACCTCACACTTACCAACTTTCTCACGCTCGACACTAACGTTTCTCCCACTGCCCTATTGCTTAGGGATACGGCCATCATTGCGGTGAATACCGACAAGCTGATGCGCGATTATCTTTTCTATGACTACTCGCTAGCTAGCAAAAAACTAGTCGGCAAGTATGTCCGATGGGGAGCTCGCGAGCAGCGCACCTACGGGCCCATGTCCTACGGGCTTCACCAGGGAAAGACCTTATGGGTACACGACCTTTCGCTTCACAAGATTCTGCTTGCCCCACTAGCTAGCAAGGTAGGAAGGGACAGTCTTTCCGGGATAACAGACTTCAAATCTTCCAAGTTCAGCTATTCGGTTAGGCTAATGGCCAATGGTAAGCTGCTGCGTTCAGGCATCTTTGAAAGCCCCGATTATCTAGAGATCAATGATGTTGCCAAGGACACTTTAATCCGCTCGCTGGCCAAGTTCAACGATTATGGTAAAACCTTTTCGCCAAAGACATGGAAGGCCGCCTATGAAGGATTTTTATTCCTACAACCTAGTGAAGGTGCCGCCGTGGTGGCCTGTCGCTATGCAGACCAGATTGATCTTTTTGATTTGAAGACCGGCAAACACCGCATGATCTCAGGTCCTGAGGGCTACGCTCCTTCATTTGAACCGACCCCGGGCGTAAACCATGCCATCCTGAGGAAGGATGACACGCGTTTTGCTTTTTTAGATGGTACGGTCACCGAAAAGCACATTTACCTGATGTATGCTGGTAGAACCAGAAGTGAGAAAAATTACAACAAGAGCAATACAATTTATGTCTACGATTGGAATGGCAAGCCGATAAGACAACTGATGCTGAACAGTTATGTTTCCGGCATTGCCGTGTCTTCCGATGATCAGCACCTATATGCTATAGACAAGTCGCAGCGTAACATTTTACATACCACACTTAAATTTTAAGAATAACATCCATGTACAAATTGACCTATACCTTGTTACTATCGATAATATTGTTATCCTGCAGCAGACAGACAGAACCGGAAACTGCCACAGCGGTCACACTGAAGATGGACAGTCTGGCCAGCTTCAACCCATTTTCGGTCAAGCCGAACAGTGCCAGGCCACTTGCTATCGTGAGCTATCTGAATGTGAGTTGTCCACCCTGTTTGGATGAGATCAAGCAATGGCAGGCCTTTGATACCAAACATAACGATGGCCAATTTGAAATTAAATTGGTGTGCTATGCCGAAGACGACTTCGAATTTTTCAAGTATCTGTGCAGAGAAAAACAGCTCACCAAATTTCCTTACGCCTTTGTCTTGGACACCACACAGAACTTTGCCGTGCGCAATCCGCTGATGAAAGATAAGGCCTCTGAAAAAACGGTAATCGTGGATGCTAAGGGCAAGGTACTAGCCAGTGGCAGTCCATTGCACAATGAAAGCATTTTAGAAGTCTATAAAAAAATTATAAATTCAGCACGCTTATGAAATCCTTATCCTTTCTCATCGGCCTACTGTTGACTTTTACGGGCTACACTTATGGCCAGCAGTCACAACCGTTAATTGCCAAGGTTACCTATCATTTCATACACCAATATGACAAGAGCGATACGAGCAAGACCTTTGATACCGATATGCTGCTGCTGATCGGCAAGGATGCCTCTCGCTATGCCCATGGGCGATACCAAAATACTGAGCCGCTACCTGACTTTGTAGCCGCACCGAAAATTGCCCCAGAGACGATTAAGGCTGCACCTGTGGTACAAACTACACCGAAAGCCAGGATCAATCTGATGAGCAAGGCCATTGGTACGGAATTCAGATACCGCGTGCCGGCAAAAAATCAATTGGTACTCATCTCGACCTTGGGTTATCGGGACTACAGGATTGAAGAAAAGGCTCCGGAAATCAACTGGGAAATGAGCGGAGAAAGCAAAATGTTTGGAGGTGTAGAATGCCAAAAGGCCATAGGCAGCTATGGTGGCAGAAAATATACGGTATGGTTTGCCCCTTCCCTTCCATTCTCCTACGGACCTTGGAAGTTGGGCGGACTGCCGGGACTGATCCTGGATGCAGTTGATGAAACAGGCACGGTACGTTTCAGTTTCAAGTCTTTTGTTAAGGCAAATGACGGCGAAGTGCTGCATTTCGAAGAACTTCGTCCGATCAAACTCAGTGAAGAAAAATACCTGAAGGAAAAGGAAAAATTCGAGAAGGACCCCATTGCGCTGAGCAAGGCACAACTGAGCAGCGATACGCAGATCACCAGAATTACTTTGGAACAGACAGACGGCAAGGTGCTGCGTGGAGATGCCGCCATTGAGGCCATCAAGGCTGAAACCCAGATCGTGATTACCAACCCATTGATCATCGGAAAAGCGAAATGAGCAGCAGCGTAGGTGAACTTTTAATATGAGTGACTATCTTATTGCAAGCATAAAATACTATTTACTGATTCTCCTGCTTTGCTGTAGCCTACTGGCTCTTGCACAGGAAAGGAAAATCGAGGGCCATGTCCGCGACCTTGCGGGCAAGGGCATTGCCTCTGCCAATGTTACCCTGAATGATACCGCTGGAAAAATCCTGGCCTTTAAATTCTCCGACGACAAGGGATACTTCACTTTTTTGCTTACCCGTAACCAACTGGAAAAGCCGCTCAAACTTAAGGTCAATGCCTTTGGCTACCAGCTCAAGGAAAGCCCTTTGAGTAGCAACAACAGTTATGAATTTAGGCTGGAAGAAAATGTGAGCCAATTGGACGAATTAATCGTTAAAGGCATACAAAGGGTCAAGAAAAAAGGAGATACGACCAGCTATAGCGTTGGCGCCTTCTCAGGAGAGGAAGACCGTAGCATTGGGGACGTGATTTCAAAAATCCCAGGCATGCGAGTGGACGAAGAGGGCAAAATCAAGTTCAAGGACAAAGATATCAAAGGGCTATTTATTGGTGGGGACAACCTGCTGGGTGATAACTACGGACTGGGCAGTCGTGCCATTTCCAAGGAGATGATCAAGAGCATCGAAGTAATCGAACGTTTCCAGCCCGTGAGGGCGCTCAAAGACAAAGTAGGCACTAACGACGTTGCGCTGAACCTGGTACTGAAGGACGAAAATGCGGTGAATGTCACTGGACAGGCTAGTGTTGGAGCAGGTCTTCCGGAACTCGGTCACGTAGATGCCAATGCCATGCTTTTTAATAAGAAAGTCAAGGGCCTTGGAGTGGCCAAGTTCAACAACACGGGTACCCGTTATGTCACCCGCGATATCGAAGATTTGTTGAGCGATGCCGTGGCCTCGAACCCCGGCATTCCAGAGAAATACCTGAATCGTAACCGCTCGATGCTGGGTAGTGCGAACCTCCTTTTCAATCTGCCTGATACCTTACAGGTCAAAGGTAATGTGCAGTTTGCCGCAGATCGGAATAGAATCAATTACCATTCACTAAACCGTAATTTTATTGAAGGAGATACAATCACCTATACCGAGCAGCAGAATGCCCTAAGAAAAGCCTATCTGTTTTCAGTGGGACTATCGTTGGAGCAGAATAAAACGGGACGTTATCTGAACGAGCGATTAACGGCCAACTTTGGTGGGCTGAACGCTGGAAGCACACTATCGTTCAATGATAGGCAGCTTGCTCAAAAGCTCGGTGGCGGTGAACAGCATATCGAAAATCAGTTCAGCTTGATACCAAAAGCCAAGAGGAGAAATACTTATGGTATCGACTGGCGGTTGGCCTATCGCAACAGGCCACAGGATCTTTTGGTCTCACCAGGCGTCGAAAATGACCGACTGAATCAAGGAAAAGCTTACCAAAGTACATTTCAGGATATCGGAAAGCGGGCATTTGAAAACCAGGTGAGCTTGAACTATTTCATCAACGACGGTAAGCTGATTCGAAAATCTTTTTCTGCGGGCGTATCGAATGAATTCCAAACGCTGCACTCTACCCTCTCACTAACACAAGTGGATGGTCAGAGCACTCCCTACCAGGGGGATACGGGAAATGAGCTGAAATGGCAACGCCATAGGCAATATATAAAGACAGGTCTGTTTATCCAGAAACCCTATCTCAACATTTTTTTATCGCTACCCCTAACGCTTCAACAGCTCAGCTACAGGCAGGAAAGTTATCAACTGGACCAATCGAAACAACGGCTGCTGTTCAATCCGAACCTAATCATGAACTACCATTTCAGTGCACAGCATTCGATTGATTTAAACTACGACCTGAGCAATGCTTTCGGCAACATAAACCAGCTCTACCGGGGAACAATCCTGCGCAGCTTCAAGGAATTGCGGAGCAATAGTGGTGATATCCAGGAAATACGGGAACACAAGGTGAACCTGAACTATGTTTTCCGCAACACGCTACAGCTACTGGACGTGACTACGGGCATATCCTACTCGCATCGCCATGCCAATTCAATCTATTCGACCATCTACGAAAGCGATATCCTTACGACAGTATTGTTGCCCTATCGGGCCAACCAGTCTACGCTCTCCTTGCAATCAGCGGTGAACAAGTACCTCCATCTTCTAAAATCGAAGTTTGAACTGAGTGGGATGTACACGACTAGTCACACCGACCAGTTGATTAATGGAAGTTTTCTCCCCTACGAAAACAGGAACTGGAACGTGCGATTGACAATGGGCTGTAACCTAATCGAGCACTTCTCGCTCTACTATTCAGGTGCTGCAAACTGGTTCAGTAGTATTGCTGCCAACAGGGCGGTCAGTACAGCCAAGCTTTCGGTGTACAACCACAACTACTCGCTCGTAATCACGCCGAAGCTTCCAGTTAATATTATCCTGCAGGGCAGGCAGCAAATCAACACACCCCAAAATGGGGATCGCAACAGCTATTTCTTTGCCGACCTGAATCTCAGGTACCAAGGGAAAAAGAAACGCATGGAATACGAACTGGAGGTGAACAACCTACTTAACAAGGACAACTTCGGCACCAACTACCTGACCACCAATCAGTTTTTCTCCTCCGAGTATTTACTCAGGGGAAGACTAATATTGTTGAAAGCAAACTTTTATTTTTAAAGCAAAAGACTGCTTGGTCATAGATTGAAACACCTATGATTTGATAAGTAGCCTGTAAAAGACAAGGACGAGGAAAACTATTTCCCCGTCCTTAAACAAACAAACTGCCCTATTAACCTGTATGACTAATGCCCACGCTAACTAAACACTGCGTCGCCGTCACCAGCAACACAATGTTTAACCAAACTTATCTTGATATTCTGTTGAGCAAAAAATAAGAGCATTAATTTCGAGCGTTATTTAATCGAAAGCGTAAACTCAACGGAAATCGAATATGCGATTATTCGCATCTAATGTTTAAAATTTTATATCAACCTATATAAATATTATGCGAACCCGATGTATTTACGCACTTTTGTCCAAATGATAGTAATCACGCCACACGTTTGCACAGTTATTACTTAAGCAAATACGATTGGGTTGATATTTTTTTATAGATTAGAGAGTATCTAAAACAAGCGCTCGAGATTATGGAGATATGGAGATATGGAGTATAATTATTGACGACGAACCACACGCCATTGCAGAAATGGCGGATATTGTAGAACGTATTCCTGGAATTTCGGTTGCAGGAGAATTTGAAAATGTATCGGATGCGCTTGCCTATATAAAGGAGATTGGGCATATCGATGTGATTTTTTGCGACATTCAGATGCCACGCCTCAACGGCATCGCTGCAGCAGAGCTCTTGAAGACCTATTGTGACCATCTGATCTACGTAACCGCTTATCGGGAACATGCACTGGAAGCCTTTCACGTTCATGCCTCAGGCTATCTGCTCAAGCCAGTGAGCGCGGAAGCGGTCATCAAAATCATCACGAACGTCGTGCAAAAGCGCAGAAAGCATATCGATCAGCGTTCCGAGGAATCATTGTTCATTAAGGGCGGCAATAAGAACACCTTTACAAAGGTCATACTAAAGGATGTATTCGCCATTGAGGCGATGGCAAACTATGTTACCATCAAGAGTGTGGATGGTGAGCTGGTCACCTACATGAGCCTTAAATCAGTTGCGGAGCAATTGCGTAAATACGAGAACTTTTACCGGATCAACAAATCTGTGCTAGTAAATATGGACCAAGTGAAAACCGTGGACGGATATGTCGTCCGGTTGCGCAATGACTATATTTACACCGTTGGGGAAACACATAGAAGTGCGTTTTTAGATTTTATCCGTAAACGCACCCTAAGATCGTAAGGGTCTTACCTTCTGCCGCCGATAAGGGTCGTGATCACATCAGTCACCGTAGTCAGGGCACTGGTCGTTGCCGAAGAGGTTGAGGTAACGGTTGGATCGGTACCGAAGTTGTCGTTCGCGTTTGTTTTTCTGAATGTGAACCTAGTTCTCATTTTGATTTTTTTGTGAGTTGAATTCATGGCGTTGAGTTTTTTCGCCAAGAATATTTTGAAAGGAGAAGCCAAGCATTTTTATTATAGCAACCCCTATAAACTTTATATGAACCCTGAAGACCGTCGTTCTAAATCTGTCAAAGTACATCTGATCTGCTGGACAGTTTTCATTGCCTATGAGGCATTAATCGCTGGGATGGTTAGCGGCCAGTATGCCCATTTGGTCTATTATGTGATGTTCTATTCGCTTAACATTGCATTGTTCTATTTCCATGCACTCGTGGTAATGGCCCGCTCTTTTGACAGGGGATCGAAGACCGTATGGCGCTTGCCATTTTTATTGGCCACTGAGATAGCCATATATGTAGGAATCTATATTTTGTTGAGCTACGCTTTGGAACTTTTCAAACTACGAAGTACACCACTCCAACTTGATAGTAAGTTTTTCATCACCGCAATTTGGCGTAGCGCACTTTTCATGATGTTCTCCACGGGCTATTACTTTCTACATACCTACATGCGTAGGGCCAAAGAAGAAATGGCAAGGGCATTAGCCATGGAACAGCTAAACGCTAAACTAGTCCGAGCAGAACGCGACTTTCTGAAGGCACAGATCAATCCACACCTACTTTTCAATACGCTAAACTTTGTACGCTATGCCAGCAAGCGCAAACCAGAACAAGTGGATGACGCTATCCTAAGATTGTCGGAACTCATGCATTTTGCCATGGAAAAAACAGCAACTGGTTTGATTCCGATTGAACAAGAATTGGCGCAGATTGAAAATATCATTCAATTAAACCAATTACGTTTCGGTGGTAAACTTCATATCAGCTATAAAGCGGATCTACAGGATGAAGAAGCTCAGCTGATTCCAACTGTTTTATTAACTCTGGTAGAGAATGTATTCAAGCACGGTTATTTACTAGATCCAACCTCCCCAGCCGAGATTACTTTGAAAGGTAACCGAGAAGGGATAACATTCAGCACACGCAATAAAAGCGAAAATAGCATGGGAAGCTATCCGAGCAGCAAACTTGGGCTTTCAAATATCAAATCTAGGCTAGCGGACAGCTACGGTGACCATGCTAAACTTGAATATGGCCATGAAGACGACTGGTATGTGACCAGGCTTAGTGTTTGGTTTGGTAAACATTAACTTTATGACACCATAGGCTAACATTGCCGCAATGGGATGGCTACTTTTACCTAAATCTCCCCCCACAATCTTCATCTAGGCAAGTACGATTGGAAAGTGAAACGGTTATGTTTGTAGTCCCAATATCCCAGACTATGAAGCCCCACAAAACTCAACTACAGCGACTAGACCAAGTCATCTGTCGTAGTCCCCTATTTCCCATGAACACCGATTTGAGCGAAGCCTGGCCGACCTTAAAACGATTAATCAAAGAAAATGCGGCGGACTTCTATCCGCTGATTGCTGAGCTATCAGCCAAAGACCTTCCCCAGCAATCGGAAAAGGTTCGCTTCACGGTATGGAAATATTTTAATCGAAGTAGACATCGAGCAACGCCCTTTGGCGAATTTGCCGCCATTTCGACGGTTCCCGTTCAGACGGATGCCGATCCGTTGGTATTGGACGATGAGATGGAACTACATTCCTTTCCGGACTGGAAGGCCGTTATAAAAATCGATTACAGCAGTCAAATATTGAGTAAAGCCAATTACCGGACTAGCCCGCTTTGTTATGTCTATCGGGAGGAATACCATTACCTGTACCGTAGCGAAACACAGTTTGACCTGAATGCCATTGACAAAGGAGAAGATATCGATCTGCTTTTAAATTACTGCAAAAACCTTCGTTCTTTCTCAGAGGTTGCGGCTATCATGTTGGCAGAATTGGGAATGAAAAAGAGAAGCCTAATCGCGCTCATTAAACAGCTCTTGGAATTGCAGGTCTTGCAGTGTGACCTGCAAGCCAACATCACAGGACAGGATTATTTTGATCGCGTTGTGCAAAGTCAAAGCGAATATCATCGTTATGTTATTGCCCATAGACCATGGCAATCTGGTGCAATCCATGCAAGCGTGAGTGATGAACTAAAAGAATATGCCAGCTTTATGCAGCAATGTCTTTTGTCTCCCTCTAATCATCAATTGGAACAGTTTAAAAAAAGCTTTCTACACTTATGGGAACAGCGCATTGTTCCGTTGAGCTTGGCAATGGATCCAATCATGGGCATCGGGTATGGTCATGATGCGAACCTTACACAGCCTTCGCTGGTTGGCCAATTCCAACAGCGATCCAAATCCATAGCTGAGCCTAATATCAATTACGGTAGTTTGGAACAATTTTTACTCAATGGGATGATGAAGGGCAAGGCAATCCAACTGGCAGAATATGCCACAAAACAAAATGATCTGCCCCTGCCCAATACGACTGCTGTGCTATTCCATCTTTATCAGGGACATCCCGTTATCCACCATGCGGGTGGCGCTACCGCTACAGCCTTATTGGGACGCTTCACTCCCATTGAGCAGATTAGACAACTGTCGGAGGAACTGGCAAGCATTGAGCAGTCCTCTAATCCCGGTACAATCTTCTTTGATTTGGCCTATCAATTTGAAGGCCGTACGGATAATGTGAACCGCAGGAGGCAGCTCTATGCCACTGAACTGGCAATCGGTAGTTGGTCAACAATGGCCAATACGCTGCGACTGGAAGATATCCTTATAAGTGTTTGTGAGGGTCAGCTCGTGCTGCACCATAGGGAAAATGGGCAAAGGCTGGTACCACGTTTGGCATCGGCCTATAACCATAGCCGTTCAGATCTCGACCTATTCAGATTTCTATGCGACTTGCAATACCAAAGCATCCAAACGAAGCTCCACATCGATCTGCAAGCAATGTTCCCCGACCTAGATCATTATCCAAGGGTTTATTTTAAGCAGGTCATTGCCTGCCCAGCCAAATGGAAGTTACCACAGTTTCAAAAGGTAGATGACTTATTGAGCTGGCTTGCCGAACGGCAGCTGATGCACGCTTTCACTGTAGGTCAAGGTGACCAAACCCTATTGATTAATCCAAAGGTTGCTGGCGATTTGCAATTCCTGCTATGTTACCAGAAACAACAAACGGGAACTGTTTATCTTACCGAGGCATTGATTAACCAGGAAAGAAGTGTAAGCAATCTGGAGGGCTATCCCTTCCATGCAGAGTTTGTTTTGCCTTTGATACATCGCCATCAAGTTTACAAATCGTATATCAATCCCCACCCAGCCACACTACGTCGTGATCTCCGTATGCCTGGAGGCGAATGGTGCTATGTAGAATTGTACATGCGACCAGAAGTGATGGACAGTTTTCTGACAAACGAAGTGAAACAATTGATTAATGTACTAAAGCCATTACTTAGGGAATGGTTCTTTATCCGCTACAACCACCCCGAAACTCATATTCGTCTACGCTTAAAGCTCATTGACCCTAAAATGCTTTCTTGGATTCTACAGACCATGCAACAATCCATGGATATCAACGACCACTATGGACCACTACGAAGAATGGAAGTAAAGGGCTACGAGCGGGAAATCTTACGTTATAGTCCAGCGCAAATGGACAAGGTTGAACATTTCTTTTATCTGGATAGCGTGTGGGCATTGCACCAGCTTCGTCTATCGGAGGATGAACGATATGGGCAGGTGATCTGCTTTGCCGAAAAGCTCTGTACAGTTTTGTTCGATGACCAATCCAAACAAACGGCCTTCTTTCGCCAGTTATCCGAGAGCTTCGCTTTGGAAATGCGCTTTGGTCCAAACGAATTCAAAAAGATCAACAAAGCCTATCTTTCGCAGCAGGTCACTACGCAAACCAACGGAAAGCTGGTCAACTGTTTCAGCAAACTGATCAGAAATTACGAGCCCTACCAGCAATTCCGTTTGCTAGCAGATCTGATTCACATGCATGTCAACAGGCGTTTCAGTGCTGCTCAGCGTATGCATGAGGCGGTAATCTATCAATTCCTATATAAACGGAGTGTAAGTAGGCAACATCAACGAAAAGGGCCACAAGTCAAACTTACAACCTAGGAGATAGGGTAAGTAACTATTGTTTTTTTTGTTTTTACCCCTTTCCGTGATTAGTTTTGAGCAACTAAACTCAATTTTTAAAATCATCAACCATCCATCCATTAATTATGAAAACATACAAAGAGAATTACTTACTGATTAGTTTTATTGTTGGCTTTTTGGTATGGTTATCAGCCACCATATTATTTAGGCTTGCAGGTCAATATTTTTTTATTGTCGACAATGCTTTGATAATGGCCGTTTTGTATCTCATTTTGATACCAGCTTTAGGCATCCTTTCAACCTCAGTTTTTAATAAATTCAAGCTGGGAAACCTTGAAAGCATCAAATCTGCAGCCATTATGGTTTTACCAGGCATGATACTGGACACGGTATGCATACAGTTTTTCGAAAATTTATTCCCCAATATGCCCGAAATTTATAGTAAAACTTTTGCTTCGTGGCTAATGTTTGCTTACGCTATTGTTTTAATTTTTGGGCTTTTGAGAAAAAACCAGAGGCAACAAAGTTAATTGCGCTATCAGCAGACGGGACCTTAACAAAAGTGCTTCCCCATGACAGGCATTTTTCTTTTTTAAAGCACAATAGAAAAACAAAGCCAAAATACTTTGCCATAGGTGACTCTTCAATCCTAAGCATATAGGACTTGAATATATTTCCTATTTTTGAGTTGATCAATAACGTCTGGCTATCCACACAAAACAATAACATGTTATACTTCACCAGTATTGCAATTTCATTATACTTACTTGTATTATTAGCGGTTAAGCCCAATAAGACAATTGCCGATAAACTATTGATGATTTGGCAACTGTTAGCCACACTTCATTTAGCCAGTCTATACTTACAGGTTTCAGGAAATTACCGCCGCTTTCCCGATTTAATTGGTTGGGGAGATTTGCTGGCACTTGTACACGGACCATTTCTATACCTTTACATCTTTTATCTTACCAAACCGAAGAAGTTCAGCAAGAAACAACTATTTCATTTTTTGCCAATTGCCTTTGCTTATCTTTTATGGATGCCTTTTCTACTGGCAAATCCAACACAAAAATTATTGACTTATAACCAAGGCTTTTCCTCTTCTTACGATCAGACCATTTGGATCATCACCAATATTTGTATCATCATTTCGGGAATTATTTACGTGATAGCTGCAATTGTTCTACTAAAGCGATACAAGAGGAAAATGCGAGAAGAATTTTCAAATACCGAGAAAATCAGCTTGAATTGGCTACGTTATCTTATTGCTGGCATCGCCGGAATTTGGCTATTCGTTATTTTCTATCCAACTGCAGATAGCATTTATTTAAGTGCATCATTATACATCTGTTTTATTGGTTTTTTTGGGGTACGCCAACAGCAAATATTCAAACCCGCTACTTCAAACACTTACTCAGCACCCACTGACCAATCTTTCCACGCTCAGGCTCCAAGCCCAACCACCGCAGAAACATTGCCCAACAAAACAAAATACGATTGGTCATCACTTACAGAGGAAGATATCCAAGGTATTTTTATACAGCTAAATGAAGTGATGGAACAGGAAAAACTATACAAAAATGCTGAACTAACCTTGAGCAAATTAGCCGAAACCCTACAACTAAAAGATGCAGCACTTTCGCAGGTAATCAACTCCAAGTTTAACAAGAGTTTTTACGACTATGTTAATTCGTTGAGGGTAGATGAGTGTATAAAAATGATTGCTGACGAAAAGAACCAAAACTATACGTTACTTTCGATTGCATTCGATTGTGGCTTCAACTCCAAATCTTCGTTCAATCGCAATTTCCGAAAATTCACAGGCAAATCTCCTTCAGATTTTTTCATAAAACCTACTGAAATACTAGATCATAAGACATCATAAGCTCGTCATTCCCTCCCCCTCCTCCAATTATTCCTTTTTTACCTGTCCCACCTCTCAAATCAACTATCAAACTCATAAACAAATAGTTAAACACACAACACTTTTAAGCAACCTATAATTCAAAGCTACTAAAAGGTGCCACGAAGCCTCGTGGGGCGATTATCATTTCTCAGTGTTTCACCTTTGCAAATAAAACTCTGAAATTTTAAATCGATAATCATGAAAACAAAACTTTTTTTATTCTCCGCTCTGATGGCTACAATGATATTAGCCCTGGTATCCTGTAAAAAAGATAAGGCTGACGACCCCACTAAGATTTACCCAAAAAATGCAAGTATTGAATACAAGTGCACGGTAGCTTCGGGCACGCCTAGTAGTTTAAATATTATATACACTAATGAAAGTGGTGGCAGTAGTACGCTCACCAATGTGACATTGCCTTTTAGTAAAAAAATTAACCGTACCGTAAATGTAAATGACGATGTTACCATGGGCTTTACCGCAGTTGGTCCTGGTGGAATAAAAGGAGAAATTTACGTTGACGGAAAGCTGGTAGATTCGAAAACGGCTTCAAACTCATCATCTAATGCATTTACCGAAACCGTTTTATACATATGGCAATAGCTTAAACAAGTTCACCCGTACTTGAAAATGGCATAATTGATATTATAGCTTAACTGTCTCGTGAAAAGCCTCAACGAAAGTTGGGGCTTTTGTATTTATTAGTTTTCGAGATTATTTAACAAACTAATCCCCTAACATATCCACTAGCTCCTCCTTGGATAAACTCTGGAAAAAAGCAGCATCTGTCCTGATCACATCTTGCGCCAATTGCTTTTTCTTATCCTGCAGCTTCATGATTTTTTCTTCGACGGTATTAGAGCAAATTAAGCGTACGGCCACTACATGCTTGTCCTGTCCAATACGATATACCCTATCAATGGCCTGGTTTTCTGCCGCAGGGTTCCACCATGGATCTATCAAATAAACATAATCCGCTTCGGTCAAATTAAGCCCTACCCCTCCAGCTTTTAAACTGATCAGGAACACCCGCACTTCATCGTTCGTTTGAAAGTTATGGACTTTACTTCCCCTATCCTTGGTTTGTCCAGTAAGGTATTCAAAGGAAATGCTTCTATTTTCCAGCTCTGCCTTAACCAAATCAAGCATGCCCACAAACTGCGAAAACACTAATATCTTATGTGCTTTAGATTTATTTTCAATCTGCTCGGTCAACACTTCAATTTTAACGGCATTGGCCCCCGAGTGTCCCTGTTTGAGCAGCACAGGCGAATTGCAAATCTGCCTTAACTTGGTTAATCCCGTAAGTACATGCATGCTATTTTTGAGCATTTGATCTTCGTTGGTGGCAGAAATAAACTCTCTCAACTCCCGTTCGTACATATCGTAAATCCTACGTTGTTCCGCATTCATATCACAATAAATGACCATCTCTGTTTTCTCAGGCAATTCCTTGGCCACCTGCCTTTTGGTTCTGCGCAGTACAAAAGGTTTAATTTTTCGCTGAAGTTCGAAAGCTCTTTTGCTGTATTCAAATCTATCGATGGGAATAGCGTAAATATCCTTGAAATATTGCTTGCTTCCCAATAAGCCTGGGCAAGCAAAAGACAACTGTCCGTACAAATCGAAAGTGTTATTTTCAATAGGTGTACCGGTTAATACCACCCTATTCCTCGATTGTAATAACCGGGCAGCTTTATATCGTTCTGAATTGGGATTTTTGATGGCCTGCGACTCATCCAAGAAAACGTAATTGAAGTGAAAATCTTTCAGGAAACGAATATCCGAAAGCAGCATCCCATAAGTAGTCAATACTACTTCGTGAGCTTTCATCTCCTCGTTACTTTTCTTTCTATCGACACCATAATGTGTCCATACCTTAATAGAGGGTGCAAATTTGGCTATTTCTTCCTGCCAGTTAAACAACAAAGAAGTAGGCACGACAATCAAATTAGTAGTATGCCCGTGTTTTTCCCTTTGGTGTAAGATAAAAGCAATGATTTGAAGCGTTTTCCCCAAACCCATATCATCGGCTAAACAACCACCAAAATTGTAGTCGTCCAAAAAGTTAAGCCAGTTAAGACCTTCCCGTTGGTAGTCACGCAATTGGGCCTTCAACGTTGAGGGAACTGCTACTGCTGGAATATTCCCAGCACTAGAGAATTGAGCCGTATAGTTTTTGATTTCATTTTGTACTTCTGCACTCAACTCTGTCTTTTCAAACAATTCAGCCACTTCCGTAAAATTAATCTTCGGTATCTTGATCAGTTCATCTTCTATATCTCCGGCCTTAAAAAAACGAGCAATCCTATCCATCCATTCGAGTGGTAAAATTCCTTTTGTACCGTCGTCCAATTGGACAAATTTACTTTTGTTGCGAATGGCTCGATGCACTTGTTTCAAGCTGGCAGCTTTCTTTCCAAAGCCCACCTTTAGTTCGGCATTAAACCAATCAATGCCGCTAATGACCTCAATACTGATCTTGGCACTGTGCGGATTAAGCTGGTTATTCTTGATTTCGTTAAAGCCAAGGATGCTAATACCATGACCTCTCCATATTTCAAAGGCGTTCAAAAACCAATCCTCATCTAAAAATTTATCTTTATGGAGGTAGAAATATTCAGGTCCTGCTATTTGTTCCGCAAAGTCAGGATGTTGGTCCATCACCATGGTGGTGAAACGGGTTTCTTCCTCGCTATCTCGGGCAACCTTAAACTCATTGCCGTTTTGATCGGTATCAAAGAGTTGTTTTTTAGAGTACACAGGAACTTCTACAGCTCCATATTTCATTACAGGCGTAAGTGCTATAAAGCTACCTTCTTGATGTAAATAAATGATACGTTCTCTTAAAAACTCCTTTTCAGCGAGTTGTGCTGCCGTTGCTTGACGAATGTAGCTGTAATTGATATGCACCAACTGCTCTAAGGGTGCCAATATGGTACTCACAAATTCTTCGTACTTAGACGAATGAATGATGAGAATCTCATTATTCGCTTTAAAAAACTTGATGACCCGCAGCAAATCTGGGTGCTGTACTAAATGAAATGCCTGCCGATGATGCACAAAATATTCGTTTCTAAGAGCTACCTTACTCAACGGAAGCTTCATATCGTTAAATAGCAGTTCGGCAGTTACTTCATAAAAAGGTTCTTTTTTAAATACGGTGAGCTGTAGTTCTGCCTTAAGCAGGGTAAGTTCTACAGGCAGTAATGATTTGGGTGAAATACTTTCAGAAAGGCTCCGATCATGGTAATACACTTCTAAATCCAGTGGATTTTCTACCAGAAGTTTTAGCGCTTCTAGTTCTGCTTCGGCATCTTCTTCATGGAATTTATTCTGAAAGCTGAGCAAAGCCGTATAAAATTTGATTTCAGCAGGAGCCGTTGCCTTCCAAACCAAGTTCATTGGGGCTATATCATCAATGGGCGTTTTAATTTTACCCGACTGCGTGATGGCCGCTTCCATTAAAAGAAAGTTCAATTGGTTGTAGAAACGGTGTTTACCAATCACTAATATCTGCCTTTTTTCATTAGTTTGGGCAGCCATTTTTTTAAAGATAGAGGGCTGTTGAGGGGCTAGATTTTTTTTTAGTGTCTTCGTATCTCCTTGCAACCCTTTCAACCTACTTTCTATATGCAACTTGCCTTCATGATAGTTCAATTGAAAATAGGCATCCAAATTGGGTTCTGTTTCCAAGCCATATTCTCTTGCCGATGCTTGTAGCATTTGATATCGCAAAGGTTGATCAAAGAAAGCTCGAAGGTTCCTAATCTCCAAAATAGCATGGATAACTTCTGCTTGGTGCACACAAAGTTTCTGCAAATGATGGTCACAAGAGCAGGATGTACTCAAATGCCCCCCAAGCTGGCTCACGGCAACCTTTGGAAAATCGGCCATCATTCTTTTAGTGAACACGCCATTATTAAGTTCCAATGCCAAGGGATAAATCTCCTGTAAATCTCCTTCCACTAGCGTTCCACTTTGAGTATGTTTGAGCAACTCAATGATGGAAAGGGTACTGATGTTGGTGTGTGAAAGGATGATTTCTTTGGGCAGTGCTGTCATGAATGCTTTGCCTTTTTGGCATCCATAAAAGTACATCTTTTTTGAAAAAGGCTTAGCGATAAAAAGTTATTTAACGGCAATCAGTATGTACGGAATTAAACATCCGCAAAGGGACGCGAATTGAAACAACTTCATCCACCTCTCATGTCATTCCGACTTTGGAGGAATCTCTTGTAGCGCAAAAATGAGCGTCAAATTTAAGCTATTCAGAAATCATTAAATAATAGCCGTCTAAATCCCACATTGTAAACTGATTTTTAAGCGAATTGGGATTGTAATGTATTTCTCTTTCGATATCGGCTTTGAGCGCCTTTGCTTTTTCAATTATCGACTGCAAATCATCTACTCTAAAAAAGAGGACCAAGCCATTTCCATTATTTTCACTAGCGACCAACATCGTTGGATGCTCATGCTCACCCCATTGATGCAGGTACAACACCACCGTACCATCGCTGGTCAATATTTCAAAGGTATTCCCGCCATGTTCGCTTTTACAGTTTAATAGTTGCTGATAAAAATACGAGCTTTTACGAACGTCCTTTACTGCAATAATAGGTTCTGTTTTTACCATCTTAAAAAATTACAGATTTATTAATGTACAAAGTCAACAAAAAATAGCGATTATTTGGGCTATAATTACTAAATACGAAATTAGAAATCAAGAACATAATGGCTCCAATAATCAATCTAATCTTAAATATTTGGAGGGGTTTCATTATTGATGTTAAATTGAATTTATAACGGACAATAGTTTCCATCAACATCAAAGTCATAGTCACCCAAACTATTCATGGGAACAATACTATTGATGATGTCTTTGTTCATGATGATGTCATATTCACCAAGAATTGGATTTTTGCAATGAGGGCAATGATCTGATTCAGATACACCATACACCTTAACCTTATCAAGATTTGGAATACCGTTATTTGCGCTTCCCCATTTTATTTTTTCTCCAAGGCGATAGTTGTACAGCCAAGTTTCTCCAAACTTAAATTGAATATTCAATATAAATGAAGCACCACAGCTTAAACACTGCTCATCGACTTTTAAAGTATTATAAGTACCCATATTACTCAATTCATTCCCAAAATAGTATTAACTTAGAATTAAACAAACCTAAACTTTATTGATACAATGAAGAAGCTTGCCCTTGCCCTACTGATTTTATTCCTTTACCTACCTAGCCATGCACAATTTGAAAAAATAGAACGCGAAATAGCCGAAAGCATGACAAAGACCGAAAGTGTTGGCTTGGCCGTAGCGGTAGTAAAAAATAATCAACTCATTTACCAGCATACTTTTGGCAAAAAGAGCATCGAAGAAGGGACTACATTGAGTAATTCAGACATTTTTAGGATTGCTTCCATCTCCAAATCTTTTGCAGCAACCTCAATGATGCAATTGGCAGAAGCTAAAAAAGTATCTTTAGATGATGATTTCGGCAATTTGGTAGGTTTTAAAATCCGTAATCCCAAATTTCCAGAAACGGTAATTACGCTTAGGATGGTGTTATCCCATACTTCGAGCATTAATGACAGCCAAGGGTATTTCAACTTAGACGTGATCAACCCCTCTAAAAATGTCAATTGGGAAAAATGCTATACCGACAAACAACCAGGTACTAGCTACCTATATTGCAACCTCAATTTCAATATGGTAGGTGCAGTAATTGAACGCATTAGCGGGCAACGTTACGACAGCTATGTAAAACAACATATTCTTACGCCTTTAAATGTTTATGGCGGCTACTGCATCGATTCTTTGGATTCCAAACGTTTTGTTTCGCTGTACGAATATGAAAACAATACTTTTAAGTTATCGCCAACAGCTTATGCTCCACGCAGAGAAGAATTGAGCACCTATCAAATAGGTTATAGTACTCCTATTCTGTCCCCTACTGGGGGCATGAAAATATCCGCAACGGATTTAGCCACTTATATGACCATGCATATGAATTATGGCAAAATTAACGGGAAGCAGATCATCTCTAAAAAAAGTGCAAAAGAAATGCAAACGCCACTTAATAGTCAGGAGAATTATGGCCTTGCTTTACGCACTACTGACAAACTCATCACAGGCAAAACACTAATAGGCCACACCGGTTCAGCCTACGGTCTGTACAGCGCCATGTTTTTTGATCCCAAAGAAAAATTTGGCATTGTGGTGATTACCAATGGTACCAGCGCCAAGGAAATAGATGGATATAAAGTTATTATCAAGGAAAGTTTTAACATCCTTTATCAAAACCTGATTGCAAAATAGTAAGGTTAAACTGTTTAAAACCCTGATAGACACAATACCTTTGATGCAAAATCATTTACGCATCCTCGTCCAAAAAATTTAAAGCAAATTAAAGGCTTGTGCAAATTTTACCGCATCGTAATTATTTTTAAGCGACAACTTTTTGCGGATATTTCGTCTGTGGGTATCTACCGTGGCCAATGCAATAAATAAACGTCCGCCTATTTCTGGTGAACTGATCCCCATGGCCATTAGTTTAAGTACCTCAATTTCCCTTGCTGATAGCTTACCGAATACCGCAGCATTATTGCGCAAAAACCTTATATCATCCATTAACCGGTTAACCTTAATGGTAATGTGGTGCTCAGGATCTACAGGGCTTGCTGTTGTAATCAAGTGTGTAGCTTCCTCTTGTTCGTTTCTCAAAAACACCTTGGTGTTACTTGCGTAAAGCTGCCAAGTACCATCTTTAGACTTTACTTGTTGAAAATAAGAAGTACTCTTTTCCGAAACCTGCTGCAAACGTAGTTTAATTCTTTCGGCATAATCCTGGTCGTCCTCAATATTAAAGTAACGTGTCACGTATTCTTTAGGATCAATGGTTTGCAGCTCGCTTAAATCAACGCCCAAAATATCCAAGCCTACCCTATTCATGTAAACCACACCATAATTGGATATTTGCTGTACGATAATAGGTACAGGCAATTCATCGGCAATACACCTCAGTTCTTCGAGCTTATCATTTAGATTCATCTTTGAGCAGTTCTTCTTCTTAAATTATAAAACCTGAATATTTGAGCGCATTTACTTTCAAATATAAAAGTATCCAGCTTACATATAAAGGTCATATTCCCCCAAACTGTAGATTTTTTTTCCTAAAGTTTTACGCATTTTTTTGTAAGTAGCGCCACTCTTAGTAATTTAGAGCTTTGTAGAATATACGCTGGCGCATTTATGGCTATAATCTCTCGATGGGGACTTAATTTTCGCCTATTGGTATGCTAATTGAACTGACCAATCTCATGACAAAAAACCTTTTTAGATTTTTATCGATTGTGCTGAGTTTGCAAGTCCTGTTTACAGGCTTGTTGTTTGCTCAAGACACCAATAGTTTAACTTCCGACGAATTGTTTACCCAAGCGAGAAACATCCCTAAGGAAAAACAAAACTATCCACAGATCATTGGCCTACTGAAAACAGCTTTGCAAAAAAGCCCTGATTATGCGGATATACGTTTGTTTTTAGGAAGAGTTTATACTTGGAGCGATCAATTAGACAGCGCTCGTTACCAATTTAACCAGGTATTGGCAAAAGAACCTCAAAACATCGAGGCTTATTCGGCCATTTTTGATCTGGAATATTGGAATGAAAACTATTCTAGAGCTTTGGATCATGCCAACCAAGGTTTATTGTACGACCCTAATTCTACAGAGCTGCTTTTGAAAAAAGCAAAGGCCCTTAATGCTTTAAAAGATACTAGACAGGCGATGGCGGTGCTACGTGATTACAACAAACAAAACCCTGGTCAAGACACGGTGAGGAGTTACTACCAGATGCTCAGAAATACAAACACCAAGAACCTCATCGACTTAAGTTATGAATACGTTTATTTCGATAGGCGTTTTGACGACCCTTGGCATTACGCTTCTATAGATTACACGCGAAATACTTCTTTAGGTTCTGTAACAGGCAGGCTCATGTATAGCAACCGTTTCAGAAGTGATGGCTTACAGGGCGAAATTGAAGCTTATCCTTCCATTTCAAAAGGCATTTATGCTTATGTGGGAGCAGCTTATTCGCAGGCAGACATTTTCCCTAGATTTAGGGCAGGTATCTCTCTTTATTATACCTTGCCTAAAAGCTTTGATGCCGAAACAGGTTTCAGGTACTTGGATTTTAACCCTACCAAAACCTACATTTATGTATTGGCCTTGGGAAAATACACCGGCAATTTCTATTTCAACCTAAAAGCCTATCTGTCACCAGATGTTGATGTTTTCTCTCATTCTTACACCTTCACTACGCGATATTATTTTTCCGACCGATACAACTTCATCGGTTTCCAAGTTGGAGCAGGGATATCGCCCGATGATAGGGCCAGAAATATTATGGGAACAGGTAACCTGAACACTTACAAAGTTGGGGTTAATTATTCGAGAGATTTATTTAGCAACTTTACCTTGGCCGCTACTGGCTTATGGTTTTATGAAGAGTACCGTACCAATGAATGGGGCAACCAAGTAGGTTTGGGAATTTCATTAATTAAGAGATTTTAGAATGAAGCGAGGGATCATTAGTACCATTTTATTTTACATAGTTATTGCCTTGCCTTTATGGATGTTTGTGATTTGGTTTTTTTGGCCAAAGACAAAACTGGTTATTGCCATTGTAGACAAAACGGTGTTATTTAAAACTGGACAGGAACATGCCTCCCTTACTTGGGTATTACGCAACAACAAGTACTCTAAAACCTCTAAAGACTTGTACAAAGTAGGCCGAGATTATTTTGGTTTCTTTCCCAATAAAAACAAAAAATACGACCTAAAAGGATTAGAAAGAGCTTCGGATGAAGATTTAGAAAAACTAAGTCGTCACTCGGATATGGCTTATATTACTGATACCTACGGGATTTACTCCAAGGAATGGTACTTGGCCAAAAACATTACCGAAAGGCAGCGCTTACTTTACGGAGGATTATCACCGCAGGATATGACTTTCCTAAAGAAAATGAAGGAAAAGAAAAAGCTGATCATTACCGAGTTTAATACTTTTGCTACCCCCACCTCAAACACTGTAGCCCGAGATTTTGAGCAAACCTTTAAAATCAAATGGACAGGCTGGGTGGGCAAATATTTTGATTCTTTCGACACCGTACGTAACAAAGAATTGCCTAGATGGCTGGTAGAAAACTATAAAGCACAAAATCATGGCAAATGGCCTTTCAAAAGATCAGGAATTGCCTTTGTACATAAAAGCGACAAAATTGTAGTATTGGAATATGTTACCCATCTTAACGGCGAGGTGCCTTATATCTTGACCAGAAAAGAGGAACGTGAAAGATATAACATCCCAAAAGCCATGAAATATCCTTTCTGGTTTGATGTGATACAAACTTCCCGTTCAAATAAAATCGTCTCTTTTTACGATTTAAGGGTAAATGATGCAGGCTCAAAAATATTGACTGACAATAATCTTCCTTCGCAGTTCCCAGCAATTATTGAGCACTACAGAAACGATTACAAATTTTACTATTTCTGCGGTGACTTTGCTGATAATCCTATTTCTCAGGGCGGCTCCTATTTTAAAGGCATCAGTTTGTTTAGGAAGCTATTTTACAATGATGATATTGCGGCTGAAAGGGTCAGTTTCTTTTGGGAGTTTTACCGTCCAATGATCAACAAAATACTTGATGATTATTACAAAGACATGGAGACGGAAAAGGAATAGCTTCTCTTTTGATGCTTAGCTCAAAGCTCGTAGGTTTTAGCAACCTACGAGCTTTTTTTATTTTTCATAAACCTTACAGGTTTGTATTTAGACTTACGAAGTTTCAAAAACTTCGTAAGTCTTTCACCACCATAAAAACAGCACAAAAAAACCTCGTAAGTTTTAACGCTCACGAGGTTCAGCTCTCATCATTTAACTACATGCTTTAAGCCCTAGGGCTTAAATTTCTTATAAACACTGTCAGGCAATAGCTTAAGTGTTTGCATTACTTGGTTGTTCTGCGATTTATATTGGTTAAATTCTCCAATCAACTGATTTTTCCTGTTATCGTCCTGTATTGGTTGTAAATCAAAATTATCACCGATACTAAACAGCGTTTGACCATTTAAAAAGTATTCACCAGAAACATAATCAATCAAATCACTAACGGTTTGTTTAAGAGGATAACGGTGCACATTCCTAAACTGTCTCACGGTATCCAGTCCCGTACCCACCCAAGTCACCACGCTAGGTGTTTTCACTTTGTAATTGGCCTGCAAAAACTTCATCAATGATGGTGCGATATCCAAATGACTTGACACCGCTCTAATGCTGGCACTATGTTTAAGCATTGGCGAGTAAATGATCAAAGGCACGTGGTAACGATCAATCTTGGTAGACATTGGAATTTCAGGCAATCTGTGGTCACCGGTAATGATAAAAATAGTATTCTGGTAAGCAGGTAACTTGGCAAACTCCTGAAAGAAATATTTCAAGGCCTCATCACTGTACATAATACTAGCATATTGGTCTTTATAGTTTCTGTGCTCTCCTTTTTGCCCTTCGTTAAAGCCTAATTTATTCATTTGGCTTTCCATTAAACCGTAGTAACGATCCATTTCTGGCACCTTATAAGGTGTGTGCATAGAAATAGTTTGTATATAGCTTACAAAAGGCTGGCTACCTGGCAACTTGGTATAAAAGCCAATGGCTTTCTTCATCAAATCCAAATCAGGATAGCCCCAATAAGAATTATGTGCCGCAGGAAATTCGCCAAAATTAGCTTTGGAAATCAGTTCATCAACCCCTTGTGACCTGATAAAAAGTCCTTCGTTATCAAAAGCTACATCAGTACTCATTAAAAACGACGAGTGGTAGCCATTATGTTTCAGTAGTCCCAAAGTAGTAAAGGCATTTGGCATACGGCTGCCCAATTCGTTATAACCTTTATCAAAAAATGGCAGTGAACCCAAAATAGAAGGCAATGAGGCGAAAGTACGCCCTTGAGCTGCTAAAAAGTTTTCAAAATATAAGCTTTTACCTCTTAACTGATCCAAAAATGGAGTAAAACTTCCCAAATACGAATTAGGTCCACTAAAAGCCCTTCCCAAACCTTCTACTTGGATAAAAACAATATTAGGTCTTCTGGCGCTATCTACATTAAAAAAGTTGCCCAGCACATCCACACTATTTTCTTCCCGCAAAAAGGGATAGGCACTGTTTACGTATTTCATTTGTGGCCCACGGGCATTGTCGCCCTCAGCACCATCTTCAAAATAATTGGCGGCGTAGATATCTACATTAGGCTCATTGTCGAAAAAATAAGCATAACTGTTTTCGAAGAAAAAAGCTTCTTTGTTGATTGCTACATTGTAATCGTAATCCTTCTTAAAATCAGCTTGTGATGGCAGTGAAGAAACGTTAAAATAAAGTAAGGCCAATGAAACTACCAATACCCCAATAGCAATACGATAGTTAAAAGACTTGATCCTAGCTGCTATTTTAAGAGCGAACCATAGAAATACAAATGGCAGTATAAAAATAACGATACTCAAAAAATCAATACTTAAACCTGCAGAAACCGTTTGCTTGATATCTGCAAACGAATAACCGTAAAAATCAGATCCAAGCGGCACCAAAGCAGTAAAAAAGTACTTGAGCAACAATAAATAAATCAGGATATAAATGCTAAAAATGACACCTGCAGCAATATAAATCTGCTTTTTAACCTTCAATGAAAAGAAGAAAAGCAAAAAAGGCAAATAAAGTACGGGTAAACATTTGAGCACAAAAATCACATCAAACAACAATGATTTTAATGCCAAAAGGAAAAATCCAGAAGGAATATCGCCTCTAAGAATAATATAGGTGTATTCCAACAACTTGATAAAAAATACCGTTGCCAGCAGCGCTACCGCATATTTAAGAAACAGGATAGCACTATTCTTAAATCTGTCTAAAACTGGATATTCAGGTGCTTCAAAAAAAGTATTTTCCATATCTAAATAGTTGTTGTTTGTTGTCGTACTTCATCGCTCGGCGTTTCTTGTTTAAAACCTTTACGCGTCATTGCTCCCCAGTTATTTTTACCTATAAACTTATGTACATTTCCTTTGATGGACCAATACACTGTTAAAGGGTGGTACAAAATAGGTTCTAAGAAAGCAGCCAATAATAGCTTCACCAAATCGCCTCCCTTTGTATACTGCTGGTACGACATCTCTTCGAATAAAATGGCTACGGTAGAGAGTGCCAACGAAAAGAAATAAACCATGGAAATAAGGATAAGCGAAAACTCCCAGTTAATATTCCCCATTAAAGCCAACAGTATAAAAATGCTAATTCCTATAAACTCAATGATAGGTGCCAACCATTCAAAGAAAAACCAATAAGGATAGCTTAGCATGCCCAAAATTCCATATCTAGGATTAAAGAAAAGGTCTTTGTGCATCCACAAGGTTTCTAGGGTACCTCTGGTCCAACGGTTGCGCTGACGGCCTAAGATTTTCAAATCACCAGGAGCTTCTGTCCAACATAAAGGATCAGGAATATAAACCACTTTAAAGCGTTTGTCCTGCTCATACATGTAACGTCGCATCCTTACTACCAGCTCCATATCTTCCCCTACGGTACTATGATCATAACCACCAACTTTAATTACAATATTTTTATCAAACAAGCCCATGGCCCCTGAAATGATCAACAAACCATTCAGTCGGCTCCAAGCCATACGACCCATCAAAAAGGCTCTAATATATTCCAGTACCTGAAAACGAGGCCATAAGTTTTTGGGCATGTTCACCTCTACCAACTTACCATCCTCCACCCTACATGAATTGGCAATACGCACCACTCCACCCGTGGCAATCACTTGATATTTTTCTTCTAAATAAGGTTTGGCAAGTTTCAACAAAGCATCTTCCTGTACAATACAGTCTACGTCGATACATAAGATCAAATCCTTTCCAGCCACATTAATCCCGGCATTAAGAGCGTCTGATTTACCGCCATTAAATTTATCAACTACGGTCAGTTTAGAGAAAGAAGGCAATTTTGATTTATAAACCCCGCGGATTTCCTTACACTGGATTTGGTAGTTAACTGCAAAATCAACCTGTTCCAGCTGATAATAATCAAACATCCGCTGGAAGGAATTATCCTTACTCCCGTCATTAATAATGATCACCTCATAATTACCATAATGGAGTGAAAGCAGTGACCGAATGTTTTCGATAATGGTAGCTTCCTCGTTATATGCTGGTGCTAAAATAGATACCGAAGGGGCCAGAGGCGATACCAATATCTCACGGTAGTTCACATAGCTATTCTTTTTCATATAGCCGTTCATTTCAACAGCCGAAAGTAGGGTAAGCACTATATACGACCCCATTACAAACATGGCGTAATAAAAGATACCATTATTAAAGAAGGTCTCAAAAGTGGCTAAAAACTCATTCATTAGTGCTTAATACGGTGGTCTAAAACGTGTTTAATTAAGGCTTGGTTCTCTAAAGTAGTTTGCTTGTATATTTCTCTAAGCCTTGCTTCACCATTATCTGGGTTTCTTTTAATGGCATAAAGTGCTTCCATTTTTATCTTAGGGTCACTAGAGTAAATCCTCGATGATAAGAAATCACTATAATTACCTGAGGAGATTTTACCTAAGGAGTTCAATATCCCTAGCTTGATATCTTCGGGTTGGTCAAAATACACTTCGAACATGTGTTTTTCCGCATCTGCCAACTCCAATTTACCAATAATTTCCACCGATTTTTTTACCACTTTGGGATTATGGTGTTTCAAAAGTCTTTGGACTTCTTCTGCGGCGTCAAATTGCATAAAATGGTCAATCAACTTCAAACAGAACATCACTACTGTATCATTAGATGAACGAAGCCAGTGCGAGAAAGATGGAATGGTTAATTTCTTGTTTTTGGTAATAATTTCGAACAATACCACCTGGTGCCAATCTAAAATACGCTCTTGCGCTCTGTCCAAAAAGCGAAAAGGATATTGCTCAGATAGTTTGATGTATGCTGCCTGTGCTTCCATACGCAAAAGGCCGTTTTCATCATCGGTATATTTAATGATTTCTGCCGCCATCTCCGTAATACGCATCTCATTTGCCTCACGAATTCCTTCTATCTTTACTTCCCAATTTTTATTGTTGATTTTCTTTTTAGATTTTTTGTCCAGATTTAATCGACGATATAAAATGGAAAGCACTTCCTGTATTTTACCCGTAAAGTTTTTATGATAAGTAAGAATTTCGGCCGTTAAAACCTGATTAACAACAGCATTACGTAGCGGCAACTTGCTCATTTTAGGATAAAAATGATTCACAATTTCCTCTGTACTATCACTTTCATCAAAAATCACCAAGTTAGCGAGCATATTATCAATATATTCCTTCCATTTGGCTTCATCACGCTTTCTTTTGATCTGTTTGGCACGTCTGAAACTGATGTAGATATAAAGTTCCAATACCGCAATTACGCAGAAAAGAATGATCAGGAGAGAAATCCTAATGTTAGAAGGGAAATAAAATAAGCGATCGGTATAGGTTTCCCTGATGTAGTTAAAGATCGTTTGGAAAAAATTCATGTTTTAGGCCAATCGTTTATTAAAAAACGTTCTGCTTGATATATCTTTTGATCCTAACCGAAAGTTCGTTAAGGTTAAAGGGTTTGTAAATAAAATCGTCGGCTCCCAAATGAAAACCTTCCAATACAACATTTTCCAAACCTACCGCAGAAATCAATAATACAGGCGTACTTTTCTTTACTGGATCGTTTTTGATGTAACTCAAAATTTCCATTCCACCTACAAAAGGCATCATGATATCCGTAAGAATCAAGTCGTAGGTATTGCTTTTTACCTTATCCATAGCTTGTCTGCCATCAGCAGCCACATCCACTTGATAGCCATCTTTCTTTAGCTTAAACTCAAGCGCCTTAAGCATCAAAACTTCATCTTCAGCAATTAATATTTTCGACATTTTTCTCCTGTTATATTGAATGACATTACAATTTTCCTACCACTTATAAGAATAAAGCCTTAAAGTACAATTAAGGTGGTTACAAAGTACAAATATAGCCTTAAACAACCGTTTTTGGAGTATCAAATTCCCCACAATGTGGAAAAGAGATATTAAAGAACTGTATCTAATTTATAGACTTCTCCTTTACCCCCAACCAATATCACTAAACCATCTGCCGCCTTTACCGCATTACAGCTTAGGGTCGAGATATTTTTCCAGCGTTTACCACCATCGGTGGAAACATCAGTACCTGAAGTGCCAGTGGCTACCAAAAAATCTTTGGTTACAAAAACTACCCCTGATCGGTAACCTCCTACGGGCTGAACAGGTTTCTTCCATTTTTTACCGCCATTGCTGGTCAGCAGCACATTATTTTGGTTATCCTTATCGTTTAAATAATTCCCACCTACAGCCACGCCGTTATTTTCATCAAAAAAATCAATCGAAAATACACCAGTACTACTTTCTCCCTGTATCATGGGACATTTAAATACTTTCCAACTTTTACCATAATTGGCAGAATAATAGATATTGGAAACCACGCCTCCGGTAGCAATCCAAACCTTTCCATTTTCTGCTGTTTTAATGGAGGTTCCACTGGCGGCAAAGCCAGCTTCGCCCACCTGCATAGGTTGTTTAAGTTGTTCAGAAACGTTTTTCCAGGTTAAACCACCATCGTCAGTACGCAACAATTGCATTTTATGATTGATCGGATCGCCAAATACTATTCCATTTTGCCCATCCCAAAAATCCATTCCATTAAAAAAGGCGGCACTATCTGTATTTTTATAATTTTCTCGCCAAGTTTTACCACCATCAATCGTTGATAAAATATAGGCCGGTGAACCTGCATTCACTACAATAGCCTTGTGCTGATCAAAAGCCTGAATATCTCTAAAGTCGAGTTTTTCATAGCCTTTTGGCTGAATCCACTTCCAAGTTTTGCCACCGTCTATTGATTTTCCAATAGTTCCCTTAGTACCACTTACCCAAATTACCTGCTTATTTACCACCGCCAAACCACGCATGCTAATTTTAGCATCGGTAACTAGGGGCTTAAGTTGATAATTTTGGCCAAGCACACCAAAAGGCAAGACCAACAATAATATGATGTTGAAGAGTGAGCGCATGATGTTGTTATTTTATTCTTTTCCAAACTTCGGTCCTGCCTATTAACGACACACCGATAAAACCTCTAATACTTAACTGATTGGGTTCTTTTAAAGTAAGTTTACAGCTATAGGTTTTTCCCGATTTAGGATCATAAATGGTTCCATCTTGCCATTTACTGCCATCAAATTCAAAATTTTTCAATATTTCCAAACCCAAAACAGGTTTGCTACGTAAGCCTTCGTTAGGATTTTTAGTATCTGTTTTAGGCTTTCCATTTTCGTCATTAGGTTCTTTGATCCAAACCAGTTTACCAAAAAATTTCTCTCCTTTTTTGTAGATTTCTATTTGGCCCTCACCTGATGGATTAACCCATTTCCCTAGTATATCGTCTTTCTTTTGTGCAAATAATTGTAGCGAAAACGCTATGAACGCTATCAATAATGAAGTTTTCCTTAACATAATCTTGATATTTAATCTTTATAAAGTTAAGGATTAAGCGCCATAAAAGTTTTAATAAATTAAAAATTAGGCCATAATACATTCTAAAGAGTTGTATCTAGTGAAGCATATTACAGATCATTTTGTAAGCATATTGGAAATTACCTGATACTCATGAAGGCGATAATTCCTGCCTGCGTTTCTGGCAATTGATCTTCTACCTGATAGCCTACAAAATCGGCCTCATCATCTAAGGGAGTAGCAATATGTCCTTTCGAAAGTAGCAACGTTATGATTTGACTCTTTAACAGGATGGGTTCAAAATCGCCACATACCCGTAAAATATGATCACAATCTTCAAGGTCAAAACTAGCATCAATACCCCATTGCAACGTCTTGATTTCGTTTACAATTTGCTGAGCAAGGGCATGATTGTCTATGTTCGTTTTAAATACCTCAACCATATGATCCAATGATCTACTTATTCTTAAAAAGCGTATATAAAGATACTAAATGACTAAATAAAATTACGGGCACTATAAAAGTAGGCAGCCAACTAAAGGGGAAATACAATAAGGCAATATTTGGCTGATCAAAAGCAAACTGCTGAAACGGAGAAGGAGCGGATAAAAGGGCGTTGACAACAATATTGAGCAACAATACCAAACTGATAAAATTCCATATGATTAAAATCCTACGATGATAAGAATGGTTACGAAAGACACAATAAGCAATGATAGGAGCACTTACTCCTGCCAAAATATCAAAATTGCGTCCTTCAAAAGTCATTAATTTCGGGATAGTGCCATACAGATACAACCAAAACAATACCAGCTCAACCGGAATACGTATAACACTCAAATACGTAAGTTGTTTCAAAGAAAAACAATCAATGAGTTTACGGCCCAAAGGATTAAGAAATACAAAGGCTATGAAAAAGATTGCAGGAAGCACTCCAAACAGCAGTATTTTTGGAGGAAGAAAATCTTTATCGCTACTGTAAAGCCCATTAAATGCAAGTACACCTTGGATAAGTAGCCAAAATACTAAGCCCAAAATCACTTTGTATTTTGCTTTGGATGAATGATGGGCGACAGCATTTAAAATGCGAATAAAATATAGCAAGGTAACTGCCGTAGTAACTACAAATATAAAGCTGACGTAAAATGGTACTCCTTTTATCATTCCTCAAAAATTAGCATGGATACCACATTTGAAAAAGCACTTCCAAATGTAGTATCCATAACTGTTTAAGCCTTTTCAGGCAGGGCACTCATATCCAAATAAGAAACCTCCCAAATATGTCCGTCAGGATCTTCAAAACTACGTCCATACATCCAACCATGTTCCTGTGTAGGTATTGGTGAAGCGCCACCCGCAGCAATAGCCAAACCAACCATTTCATCTACTTCTTCCCTACTTTCGGCAGAAATACTGATCAACACCTCGGTACTTTCTTTTGCATTGGCAATAGGCTTATTGGTGAATTTTTTAAAAAAATCTTCCCTTAGCAGCATTACCAAAATATCATCGGATACGATGATACTGGTTGCATTTTCGTCGCTGAATTGCTGATTAAAACTAAACCCTACTTTAGTGTAAAAATCAATTGACCTGCTTAAGTCTTTTACAGGAACGTTTACATATATTTTCCTAGCCATTTCTTTTAACTTTTGGATGTACGAAAAGCTTATTGCTATTGAGCAGCTTTTCCGTCTTGTGCTTCATTATAACTAATCATCCATTGGATTTGATATTTGTCAGTAAGCATGCCATAATAATCGCCCCAAAACATATCGGCCATTGGCATTTGTACCGTACCACCCTCACCAAGAGCAGCAAAAATCCTATCGGCCTCTGCACGGCTATCTACGCTTATGCAAAGAGAAATATTAGTTCCAGCGGTTACCTGCGGCATGGTCGACGGCACGTCGGTACCCATCAACATACTTTTACCAATAGGCAGCGAAATATGCATGATACCGTTGGCTTCTTCCTCAGGAATGCCTTGGTCCATACAGCCCTCTTGATCATTTGCTTGTGGAGGTGCCTGATTAAAGCGCATTAAGAAAGGAAAATCTCCGCCGAAAACGGTTTTGTAAAAATTAAAAACTTCTTCAGTATTACCGTTAAAGTTTAGATAAGGATTAATAATCATCGTTTTATTGTTTTGATTTGAGTAATTGTTTGATACAAATTTAATGGCCCTTTTCAGCTTTCCACGTTGCCTAACGGGTCAACTTTGAGGGCATTTAAGACATCTTTTTAAAAGGTGATTTGTTGAAGCTGACGCGTATGCCGCTGGGTATGGTAAATTACAAAATAGATTATTTCCAACCTGGTCATGTATCCCCATACCGGCACTTCAAAAGCTAAACAAGTGAGGCTTAAGTCTAAATCCTTCACGAGCTTTACCAATATTTCGCCAACATTTTTCAACTGTGTTAACAAAGCCTTTTGGTCATATACCTCATCGGCAGGATCAATAAAATCTGGTGAAGTCATCTTCAGATCGAAATTGAGGAATACTTCTTTAATGCTCGCAACTTGCCTATCGGGAGCTCCTTCTGTCACTCGGGTTTCGCCCAATAGCACACCATCAATTCCAGTTCCTGCCAAAGCTAAATGTTGTGCCACTTGCGCAGGTGTCCATCCACCTTTTGCTGGCTTTTGGTTAAAGGTATTTTCGTCAAAGCGCTTAATTGCCTTATCTAGTTCCGAAAAAGTACTCTCCAAAGTACTTGCAATAACTTCTTTACTTTCCATAGCTTACATATATTTCATGGCATCGTAACCCAGTAATCTGCGCCACAGGGCAATTTGGCCAATACAATTTGCTTCGCGATAGGTATTAAAGCTTACCATATCAAACAAGGAAAAACTCATTTGCTCCACAGGAAAATCAATCACTTTATCCAATTCCTCCTCAGTCACATTCAAAAGCTTTTCTCTTAATATGGGCGATATATGGCCCCACTCTTGTTCGTAGGTCTTAAGCGATGGATATTTTTCACCTTCTTTAATGCCTTGATGATGCTTAAACAGTTCATTGGCACTTTGGTGTAAGGATAGCCCCATTAAATTGGCCAGTTCAAAACGTTCCTGTAGTAAACTTCCTGCAATCCATGCCACATGATTAGCCTTGGTATCTAAACGTTTGATCGCATCTTCATCCTTAATACCTTCTAATACATTATGGTAATAAGTAGTGTGCATATCATACAACACCAAAAACCCATACATTCTATCACTAATTGGTTTAATGTTCATAGCTTTAAATTTTATAACACTAATTTACAGCAGTTTCCACCAACCAAGGCTTGCCATTGTCGTCAAAGTTCGGGGGCATTCGCGACATTTTTAGTAATTTAGGTCAACCCAAAATATAAACATGAAAAAAATAGGAGTGCTCTTAAGCAAAGATTATAAGCTATTGAGCGTAGCGGCCGTATTAGAAGTATTTGAAACCGTTAACAAATTTTCGGCTGCCAATAAGGATTCCGTTCCCTTCGACATTCATCTCCTTGCTAGCGAAGAAACCATTGTACAAACTAAAGAGGCTTTGGGCTACCAATTGACGGCGTTAAAGGATGCCCCAATCATGCAAATTATATTAATTCCAGCCTTTACTTCTGATAACATGCAGGCTTCGTTAATGGCCAATCAAAAGTGTATCCCCCACCTCATTGCACAGTATCAAAGGGGAGCTAGCTTAGGCAGCTTTTGCACAGGAGCTTTCCTATTAGGCGCCAGCGGGCTTTTAAATGGTAAAATTGCCACCACCCATGTAGATGCCAGTAATGGATTTGCCAATGCTTTTCCTGAAGTAAAACTGAAGGTGGATAAAACAGTTACACAGGATGGTCGCTTATATACCAGCGGTGGAGCTACTTCTTCTTTCCATTTATTGTTACACCTGATACACGAGTATTGTGGCAGAGAAATGGCCATTCGTATTGCCAAAGTATTTGCCATCGATATGGACCGGGAAAATCAATCGTACTTTAGCACCTTTCAGCCTTCCAAAGATCATACAGATGAACTTGTAGCCAAAGCACAAAGAAAGATAGAGCAAAACTACCACGATGCCGCTACTATTGAAGAACTGATTAAGGATATCCCTACCAGCCGTAGAAACATTGTACGTCGTTTTAAACTCATTACTGGCATTACACCTATTGAATATTTACAGCAAACCAGAATTGAGGCCGCCAAGCAATTGCTGGAAAAAACCAGTCAGCAAATGAACGAAATCATTTTTAGCACTGGATATAGTGATGCCAAAGCCTTTAGGAAAGTGTTTAGAAAAAGTGTTGGAATGACGCCTACAGAGTATAGGGAGAAATTTCAAGTGAGGTAGTTAGTATGTCATTCAGAGTATGGCTGCCTGCTCCGATACTTGCAAGGAACTTTTTATGTCATTCCGAGTATAACAGCCTGTCCCGATACTTCGGGAAGGAATCTCTCACACCGTACAAAAGTCAACAATTAAGCAATTAAACAATCCAACCATCACTCCCTCCTCTTCTTCTCCGCCTCCCAGTATTCCTTATTCAATTCAATATAGTGCGTTGGGCTATCAATATACTTCGCATGACAATCTACTCCCTTATCTATCAAATTCTTTAAAGTATCGGGGACAAACTGAAACATCTTATCATAATACTCTTGCTTGCCCATTGGCTTAGCATAGTATAAATCTTCTGCCTTTGGTTCGCGAGCTTTTAATTTAGTTTTCAATAATACTTTCTCTAAATATGTACCTCTTAACCAAACGATCAAATCTCCGTCATTGGCAATACCCACTACAAAATGCAAACCTTGTTTTTCATCGCCTCCAAGACTGGTAGACATGCTCATGAGCTGGTTCTTTTCTTTTGCCTCCTTGAAAGTATCTTCAATGAGCTGCTGAGGTAAGTCCAAGGTATCTCGGTAAAACTTCTTATCCCTGTATGAAACATATTGAAAAACCAATTGCTTCGGGAAACGTAAAGGGTCTGATACTCGAGGAGAGAAATACTCGGCACCCCAATGGCTATTAAAATTATTAACCTCTTCTCTAGTGTACGAAAACCCTTCTCCATATTCGTCAGCTCCAGGATATACAAAATAAATATCACGGATATAAATTGGAAAGGTATATGGCGTACTTACGCTGGCAAAAAAATAGTGTCGGTCCCATGGCTTAAATTTCCATACCTTCCAAATACTAGCCAATACCAGCGCAATGGCAATACCGATATATATTTTATTAACGAGATTAAATTTCATAAACCAGTATTAATGTTGAAAAGCCTTGCCCAATTGTGCCGCGTACCAAAAAAAACCCATAAAGATTAAGAAAATAAGCAAAGCAATACCAAAAATCCATTTGCCAGCCCGATAAGCTTTTCCGTGATAGCTAAAAGCGTATAAACCCACTAATACCACGAAAGCAAAACTGGTGAATACGATGGCTTCAATCTGTTCATTTTCAGAACTAGGGGTGATATTCAAGAAAATCAATAGCAAAAGTAAGTTAACGCCGATCATCACTACTGATAAACCACTATTCCGTTGTTTGAGCTCCTCTTTCTCCATAAAGTTTCTCCTTGTGATTACGTTAAACTGAAAACATTAACTATACAAATATAAAATTGCTTTGTTCGCTTCAAAGAGATTATTTTCGCAACTATAATTGACAAATCGTGAAAAAACAGCTTATTCTTTGCTATTACCTACTTATCGCATTACCCCTTTGTGCTCAAAAATCAGAAGTTAAAACGCTGTCATTTGACAGTACTGCCTTTGCCTTGAGCAGAAAGCAGCTGAACGCTCTTGATGCAAAACCTTTTGAAAAATTGAGTTACAATACCTCTGGGATGGCGTTACCGTATCGACTACTATCTCCTAAGCGCATAAAAGGTAATACAAAATACCCCTTGATTATTGCGCTACACAACTCTTCAAGACTAGGTACCGACAACGAAAATCAATTAGAACCACTAACCAGAACTTGGCTAAACGACGAAATGAGGACAAAGTTTCCAGCTTTTGTATTGGCTCCCCAATTTGAAACCCGTCCTACGCAATATACTTTCAATGAAGCTTACCAAGTAATGACCGCTACGCCGCAACAAAACCTACAGCCGCTGCTTCAATTGATCACAGAAATATCCAAGAACCCTCAAATAGACCCTAAAAGGATTTACCTGATTGGCTATTCTATGGGCGGATCAACTGTACAACACTTGCTCAGCCAAAAACCAGAATTATTTGCCGCTGCTATTGCTGTAGCTGGAGTTCCCGATTTTTCTAATTTAGCCAGCATTAAGCACAAACCCATTTGGTTGATACACGGCAAGCAAGATGACGAAAATCCTTTTGCAGGCAGTCAAAAACTTTTTGAACTCTTAAAAGGAAATACCAAGGCTCGTTTTACCATTTACGAAAACTTAAACCATAACAATATCAATTATCCCTTGTTAACTACAGATGAACTGGCCAAATGGCTCTTCAAATGGACCCTAACTAATCACTAGCTACTAACCACTAGCCACTAATTCCTAGCTACTATTTACTAACTACTAAAAAATGAAAAACCCTGCCATTTATTTCGAAATCCCCGTAAAAGACTTAGACCGAGCCATCAGTTTTTATGAAAATGTATTTGGCTATAGCTTTGAAAAAACAGTTATTGACCATTACGAAATGGCCCTATTTCCTTTTTCTGCAGCAGAGGAAGGAATCACTGGAGCATTGGTAAAAGGTGATGTTTATCAACCCACTACCCAAGGAGTTATCATCTATTTTCATAGTGACGATATTGAACAAACCCTTGCCAAGGCAACTGCCAATGGCGGTGAGCTTTTATATCCCAAAACCTCCAATGGTGATTTGGGATTTGTAGCAGAATTTAAAGATAGTGAAGGCAATAGAATTGCCCTCAACCAACCTGTGTAAACTATTTTAAGGTTTACTATGCGTCTATGTGGTTGTATTTATAAAAAAGGGAATATAACCACATAGACACATAGGGGGTACATCCCGAACAGGCCAAAGCCGGTTTTAACAGAACGAATAAACTCTGCTACGGCTGGAGATCATTTAAAATCAAAAAGTACTTATCCAGAACTCGAGTTATTTTAAAGTTTCTTTAACCTCTCCACATTCAAGCATACTCTCGCCATAATATGGATTTCTGATTTCCTTTTGGTTGCTTAACCAAGAAGCTCCTTTGTCGTTTAATGCCATAGGACAATATTCCACGTATACTTCACCTGATTGTAAGCCTATTGCTTTAACTTTCGTCAGCATTTCATTGCTCAAATCAGCAAATAAGGTCCTTTGCACTTCTATATTAGTGGCGGCAGTAATTTTGGCGGCTAAGCTAGCCAACTTACTCCCATTGCTAATGGCTTTTGCGCCGAGTTCAACGGCCATTCCCGCTTCTTTAGCTCCCGCCATATCCGAGTCTATCAAAGCTTTGCTCAACAATAAATACTGCTGATAAATCAAGTTCAACCGCTCATCTTTTAAACTTACTGCATTATCGCTTGGCTTAGCCACACTTTCCTGCTTCACCTCTTGCTGAACGGCAGGCTGATGTTGGTGCTCTTCTTTTTTTTCAGTAGCAGTGTTGCACGCAGCTAATAATACTGTTCCTGCTAATAAACCTACTATTACTTTCATATTTTTAATCATATTTTTATTTAACTAAGCCTTTGTTTGACGCTTTAACATTTCTCCATTCTCCAGCCCCAGCAATACATCTACGTTTTACTTAAATCGGCCTTGGCCTGTTCGGAAAGCAGTAATAGGCCTTGCCACTAACTTTAATAGAACAGGGCGCAGCCGTGGCTTTTTTGTCTACTTTTTCAGCTATAGGAAAAAGTAGAACCCGCGGTAGCGACGAAATCAACTAGGCCACGCCGGCTATTGAGGCGTAATATTTAAATACTATCCCAAAGGGTGCTTCCCCCTTTTCAACACATACTCGCTATACAACAAATATGCTCCAGTAACTACTACCTCTTCCCCAGCGCTAAGCCCCGAAGCAATCACTACACTACTTTCATTAGCTGCTCCGGTAGTTACCGCTTTAGGTTCAAAGCTATCTTTACCTGTTTTGATCCACACATGTTCCCCTTTTCCATCTCTGATTACGGCATCAATAGGTAAGGTCAATCCTTTTTTTGAGCTTTCTCCGTCCAATAGTACTTTAACCTGCAAACCAGGTTGCCATTGTCCCTTTACATTGGGAATACTACCCCTCATTTGAGTGAGCTGCGTTCCTGCCTGCAACGATGGGTTAATAAAGTCAACGGTCATCCATTGCGCCTGATCTTCCCAGCCGTTTACAATTACTTTAAGTTTCTGACCACTTTTAACCAGTTTTGCTTCATTTGGATAAAGATCAGCTTCTACCCATAGTTGTTGGTAGCCTTCCAAACGCATCAACGGACTACCTTCAGACACATACTGCCCTTGGGTAACACTTAGCTCGGCCACTATCCCACCTTGCGTAGCATAAACAGTTACATAGGGACTTTTCTGCTTGGTTTTACTTAAGCTTTGTACCTGTGCTTCGGTTTGACCATATAGCAACAGCTTTTGCTTGGCCGAGGCTACCAATTGCTGTTCCAATTTATCCCCTGCAAACTGTTGCTGTTGCGCCAAAGCCATTAAATATTCTTGTTGCAAAGTGGCCAATTGTTCAGAGTAAAGCTTAAATAGCGCCTGTCCTTTGGCAATAGCCACCCCAGTTTCCCGTACATAAAGTTGCTCTATCCTTCCTGCTATACGAGCCGAAATATAATTGCTTTGCTGTGGGTCAACCACCAGTTTTCCATTCAATACGGTTTGGTTATTCACCTGCCCAGCATCGCCCAATTTTAAAGTACCAATATTGGCCAACAATTGTCTTTGGGCATCTACTTTCACACTTTTATCATTGCTGTTCTTTTCAAACGGCACCAAATCCATTCCGCAAATTGGACAAGTGCCCATTTCATGCTTAACGATCTGTGGGTGCATTGGACAAGTAAAAGTTTGAGCGGGCTTATCCGCTTCTTTAGCACCACCTTTTGCATGTGCCTCATGCCCTTTCTCCGTTTCGTTACTGCTGCCTTTACAGCCCAGTAAAACCCACGACATTAACAGGGCTATCAATAAGTTTATGGTAATTCTCATCACACTGTTATTTTGATTTCACAAAACTTTCACTATCTACTAAATAAGCGGCGTTTTTAGCCAACTGCCAATCGGCCACGTTACTTTTAACCTGTACCAGTCCATTCATCCTTAATCCAGTTTGAACATCTTGGGCCACCATTACTGCTCCCTCCTTTTTAAACACCGTACTTTTGTTGCCCATGGTTAACACCGCCGATTCGGGCACCCAATAGCTACGTGGCACCAATACAGGAATTTTAGCTGTTAATATTTCTCCTGCCTTAAAACCCTGCTCATTTAGGTATACCCTGGCCAACGTAAAGTTTTCACCGGCTTTAATGGTAGGTTGTATCATGCCAATAGCTGCCGTTTGAAAGGTCCCTGCCCTATCTACCGTTTTAAAGAAAGCCAGCTTGGTGCCTTTAGACACAAAGGATGCTAAATCAGGCTTCAACATAAATTCAGCCAGCAATTGGTTACTTTTATAAATGGTGAACAAAGCTTCACCAGCGCTTACATACTGGCCTTCTCTTAGCAATACAGGTGTACTTTCTACTTTTGCTGGTGCAGGTGCTGTACTAGTGCTAGCGCCACCACCACTCATTCCCGACATGCCATCGCCTCCACTGCCACTGCTTGCAGTCATTGAACTACTCGGTCCTGCAGGACCCGCACTTGCTGCAGATTTTTCTAGAATAAAACCATCCGCAGGACTATATACTGGAATGCTATAATTAACTTTTTTGCTTCGCAACACCCCCTGAATACTTTGGGCACTCATTCCCAATAACATTAAACGTTGTTTTGCTCGTTCTAAAAGTTGTTGGTCGCCATCGCTTTGCGAAAGATAGATCAACTCTTGTTGTGCCGCTGCTAAATCTGGTGCATAAATCTCAAAAAGCAACTGTCCTTTTCTAACAGGTTGGTAGTTATATTTAATCCACAGCTTTTCCAAACGACCTGCAATTCTACTGGCTACACTGGTTTCGCTACGCAGGTCATAATTTACAATCCCTTGCACTTCGGCCATCAAAATTTTGGTTTCGTAACTTGCCTTTATCAAACTTGCCTTGCCCACCACTAATTCATTTGACGGTTTAACTAATGCTTTTAAGCTACTATCAACGGTAATTTTTCCCACATCGCGATGTTGCTTTTGCGGTTTGCTTTGGCAAGAAGCAAGGAACAGCGTTACGATCAATAACAACGTCATTATTTTAGCACCAACTTTCGTCATTTCGAGCGTAGTCGAGAAATCTTTGGACAATGAAAAGCTATTCGAAAGATTTCTCCATTTCGCTGCGCTCCAGTCGAAATGACGGGAAGGTTTAAATTCCTCCCCCTGCCCCCTCAAAGAGGGGGATATAGGTGCTGCCATTGGCGTCAAGTGTCTCCCTCTGGAGAGCTTGCTCCGAGATTTCGGAGGAGAATTAAAGAGGGAGGTATCTCCATCCCGAAAAGCTTCTCTACCAAAAATTCGGAATTTTACTCTAGCCGAAATGATACTGGTTAGTAGACTACTTATATAATTCCTTTTCATAATCTGCAATCATTAGGTAAAGTTTCAATTTTTCATCTAGCACATTGCTCTGCATCATGTTAAGGGCTTCCCAAGCTGCAATTACCTCGGGAAGCTCCATTTTGTTTTCACGATACGATAGCACACTTACATCTAAGGTTTTCTGTAGGGTTGGAATGATCTTTTTCTCCATGGCAGCTATTTGTTGTTGCATGGTTTTAATTTGATATTGCATACCGTAAAGCATGCCTTGTGTTTCCTGCAACATCGCTGCTTTTTCCATTTGCATAGCCTCTACTTCAAATTGCATTCCTTTCACTTCCGATTTATACATCTTCGAAGACCAAGGTGCAATAGGAATACTCACCATGCCCATTACACTAAAAGCTTTGGGCATCCCTGAGCCTAAGGGCGACATATGATCAAAACGGAGCCTAAAATCGGGTTTGCTCTGCTTTTTCATAGAGGCAATATTGAGCTGCATAGATTGGATATTGTAATCCATTTTCTTAATATCTTTTCGGGCCATGGCCAAGCTTGCCGTGTCTAAATTTGAAGCTTCTACAAATTGGGGCTGATAAGTACTGTCGATGGCAAAATCTGTATTTCCAGGCCTGTTCATCATGCTGTTCAACCAAGCTTTCGCCTTGCCAATTTCACCCAACTGCATGCGTTTCATGTTTTCCGTTTCTTCCAGTTTCGCGGTAGTTTGGTAAACGCTGCCCAATTTCGATTGGTTAAAGGGATACCGGATCTCTTCAATCTTCTTCATGGTCTGCATAATTTGGGTACTTTTATCCAGTACCACTATTTTTTGCTGCGCCACCAACCAAGCGTAATACAACTTTTTAGCCTGTGTCCTAAAATCATTTAAGGTCACGTCTCTAGTAGCACGCTCTACCTTTGCTTTCGACTCTATGTATTTCTTTTGTGCATTTAACTTGGCGTAGTTGGGAATGTCTTGTTCCAACTGCAACATGATTGATCCTTTGTCTCTACCGTCCATTACCATTTGGCCCGGATAAGGTGTCATGAACGTCCCCACCCCAACCATAGGTGCCATCCAAGCCGTAGCCGCTTTGGCATTGTATTGATAAGCTTCTGCTTTTAATCCATACGATTTTAGCAATAGGTTATTGGCGTCAATACGCTGCAAAATACTATCCAAAGGTAGTATTGGCGATTTTTGAGCTTGTGCAAATGCAGGAGCTAGTAACAACCATACTATTAATGCTATTCCTACGAAGCGGAAAGTCTTAAATTCCTCCCCCTGCCCCCTCAAAGAGGGGGATATAGGTGCTGCTATTGGCACCCAGTGTCTCCCTTTGGAGCTTTTTCCTTCGCCTTCTTGCACTAAATGCTGATGATCCGTCATTTCGAGCGTAGCCGAGGAATCTTTGGATAATGAAAATTCCTCCCCCCGCCCCCTCAAAGAGGGGGATACCAGAATAGCTAGGTTTCCTTCTAAACCATTAGGAATATTCACATCGCTCCTATCTGCCTTTAAGGAATAGATTCCTAGTAAGTAGCTTATTTTTTTAATGATGTACATCGTGCACCTCCAATTTTCCAAATTTTCTCAATTCATATTCTTTCGACATCAAAAAGATGAGTGGGGTAACCAACAAAATGTGGGTTGATGAAGTTAAAACGCCGCCAATCATTGGTAATACAATAGGACGCATCACATCTACCCCTACTCCCGTAGCCCATAACACAGGCACCAAACCAAACAACGACACACAAACGGTCATCAATTTTGGTCTAAGCCTTTTGGCTGCACCATGGATCACATATTCCCTCAAATCTTCTTTGGTAATTGTTTCTCTTGAGTTCCCTTTCAGTTTAATCAGCTGTTGCATGGCATCGTTCAGATAAATCACCATTACAATACCCGTTTCTACTGCAATACCAAACAAAGCAATAAAACCTACGGCTACACCTACTGAAAGGTTCACACCCCAGAAATAAATCATGTAAGCACCTCCAATGAGGGCAAATGGCACGGTAATCAAGCTCAAGAATGCTTCCCTGATGGAGTTAAACGCAAAGTATAGGGAGAAGAAGATGATCAATAGTACCACTGGTGCAATCCACATCAGGGTTTGTTGTCCTCTAATTAGGTTTTCATACTGTCCGCTCCATTCCAAGAAATAACCTTCTGGCAAAATCCCATCCTTTTTATTCAGTTGCTCCATCGCATCTTTCACGGTACTTCCCAAATCTCTATCCCTTACGTTAAACATTACTGCTCCACGTAAAATGGCATTATCAGAACTGATCATTGGCGGCCCATCCTCAAATTTCACATGGGCTACTGCTGAAAGTGGAATTTCTCCAAAACTAGGCGACTGCAAAGGAATACGCTCAATTTGCGCTACACTGTTTCGGTAAGCCTGCGCCAAACGCACACTGATCGAAAAACGCTGTCTACCTTCAATGGTATTACCAATACTCGCTCCACCCAAAGCTGTCTCTACCACTTGGTTCACATCATCAACATTTAAGCCGTAGCGGGCCAATTCTTCTCTTTTAATATCTATGGCAAGGTATTTTCCACCAGTAATAGGCTCCACAAATAAATCGCTTACCCCAGGTGTACCTTCTAAGGCTGCCTTTACTTTTTCTGAAACTGCAGCAATGGTATCCAAGTTTTGTCCAAATACCTTAATGCCCACATCGGTACGAATCCCCGTAGCCAACATATTGATACGGTTAATAATAGGCTGCGTCCATCCATTTACTACCCCAGGAATTTGTAATTTGGCGTCCAGCTCATTCACAATATCCTTTTTAGTCATCCCTTTCCGCCATTCGCTTTTGGGTTTTAGCGTAATAATAGTTTCAATCATACTAATGGGCGAGTTATCAGTAGCCGTACTTGCTCTACCCGCTTTCCCCAGCACCTTATCTACTTCAGGTACTGACTTGATGATTTTATCCTGCACCTGTAAAATACGCTTCGCCTCAGCGTTCGAAACATCGGGCAAGGTTACCGGCATGAACAAAATACTCTGCTCATCTAAAGGCGGAATAAATTCAGTACCCAGCCTGGCCAATAAGGGAATGGTGATCAACAAAGCCAAAAGGTTAATCCCAATGGTGGTTTTACGCCATTTCAAAACCCTTCTAATAATAGGTTCATAAATGCGCTCCAAAAAGCGGTTCACGGGATTAGCACTATCAGGCTTAAATTTTCCTTTCATAAAGAAAGAAATCAGCACTGGCGCCAAGGTAATCACCAATAAGGCATCCACAATCATGATGAATGTTTTGGTATAAGCCAAAGGGTGAAACAATTTACCTTCCTGCCCAGTAAGCATAAATACAGGTAAAAATGAGGTGATAATGATCACCGTGGCGAAAAACACCCCCCTCGAAACCTGTTTGCTTGATTTAGAGATGATTTCTATACGTTCTTCTTCGCTGATCCACTGTGGACTTTTGCGAAATAAATTTCTTAACCAGTTTTTCATGATGTAGTGTTATTTTGATCGGCCTGCCATTGTGCATAACGCTCAGACAAGTGCTTGTAAGCATTTTCACTCATGATAATTCCATTGTCTACAATTACCCCAATAGCTAGTGCAATTCCTGTAAGCGACATGATATTAGATGAAATACCGAAGGCATTTAATAAAATAAAGCTTGCCGCTATGGTAATTGGAATTTGGATAATGATACTTACGGCACTACGCCAGTGGAATAAAAAGATAATGACCACCAGGGAAACCACAATCATCTCCTCAATTAAGGTATGTTTAATGGAATCAATCGATTCTTTAATCAATTCTCCACGGTCATATACAATGTCGAATTTAACCCCCTTAGGTAAGCCTTTGGCTACTTCGGCCATTTTGGCTTTTACCTTGTCAATCACCTCGGCGGCATTTTCACCGTAGCGCATTACCACAATACCGCCTACCCTTTCGCCTTCGCCATCCTGATCAAAAATCCCCAAACGGGTTTCGCCAGTCATCTGTACCGTTCCAATATCGGAAACCCTAATAGGTGTACCGTTTTGGTTTTTAATAGGAATATTGGCTATTTCCTCTACAGATTTTAAATAGCCTGAAGTTTTAATGATATACCCAATATCACTCATTTCAAACTTACGGCCACCCGCTTCGTTGTTGTTGCTTCGCACCGCAGCAATTACCTGAGGTACCGTAAGTTTGTAATATAGCAGCTTATTAGGATCTAAAGCAATTTGATATTGCTTTTGGAAACCGCCAAAAGAGGCAATTTCACTTACGCCCTGTACATTTTGCAGGGCAAATTTCACGTACCAATCCTGTATGGCCCTTTGCTCGCCCAAATCAACTTCAGGTGCATCTAAAGTGTACCATAGTACGTGACCTACCCCCGTGCCATCAGGCCCTAGTTGTGGCGTAGCCCCTTCAGGCAACGCTTTGGAAATGGTGCTAATGCGTTCCATTACCCTTTCCCTTGCCCAATATACATCTACGTCATCCTCAAAAATCACATATATAAAGCTCATGCCAAACATGGATGAACCACGCACATATTTGATTTTTGGAATCCCCTGCAAATTGGTCACCAAAGGATAGGTAATCTGATCTTCGATCAACTGTGGCGAGCGTCCCATCCACTCGGTAAAAACAATCACTTGGTTTTCCGACAAGTCTGGAATAGCATCTATCGGATTTTTCTTTACCGCAAAAATGCCCCAAACAAATACGCCAATGGCCAATACCAGCACAATAAAGCGGTTATGTATCGACCAATCTATAATTTTATGTACCATTTAAAATACCCTCTTTTTTTATGGCTAATTTTTTTCAAAGTTCCCTCTCCCGCCCCTTTGAGGAGAGAGAGGGTTTTTTATTAGTGCGCTTTGCTAGTTTTTCCAGTACGGTCGTACTTGCAGCAACCTGGCAAATTCTCGTAAGTTTCGTCTTTAGCTTTGTTTTTAGGAGTATCGTGTCCTAAACCAGCTACTTTTTGCTGAATGGCATCATTAGTGATTTTGGTGCTATCGTAACTAACCGTTAAAATTTTGGTGTCTTTGTCCCAAACAGCACTGCTAATAGCAGCATCTTTTAAACCGCTTTCGATACGTTTTTTGCACATACCGCAGTTACCTAATACTTTAATTTTTTCTGTTTTGGTTTGTGCAAAAGCTGCACTTCCGATCATTGTTAATGCTACAATAGCAATCGTTTTTAATGCTTTCATGATTTAATTTTTTGTTGTTGCCCAAAATGCATGCACAGCAAAGCATAGAGGAAGCAACGGGTTAATAAATTGGTTTTTGGATAATTTGGCTTGAATAGCCGATTGGGTATGGATTCATTTTGTGTAGTCGTCATTCCCAACTCGATTGGGAATCTTAATACGATAGCAAAAATTCTCTATAATTCCTGCCTATGCTGGAACTACTGTATATGGAACATGCCCAATCAAAAAAAGAAAGAGGGTATTTTAAATCCTGTAGGTACAGTTTTTAATAAAAAGGGGGAGCTGTTGCCCTAAAGGTGGGGCATTGCTATTTACTTCCTGAGCAATGATATTTACCATTGGCATCACCTCGGCCACTACGGGCTTCAATGAAGGTAAAATAAAAACTTGCTGCTCGAATTTGTAGATTTGGGCGTTGGCTTTTTGTGCCTGATCTACTTTAGCCTGTTGCTGTACATCCTTACAACATGATTTTTCAGAAGCCTGCTTTTTCTCCATTCCGCAGAAATCACAAGCCGCTTGTTGCGAATGCACCAGGCTCCAATCTACCAGTTTGCCCATGCAGTAATGAAGTTGCACACCAGCACCACTGGCTACAGCCAGATAGAAAAATGCCATTAAGGTGAATACAATCTTTTTCATTACGGAGCAAATATGAAGAAAAACCTTCATAGGTTTTTATATAATTTTCAAAATCTGTTATAGAATTGACAAAATGGGTTTAGTTGGTTCATTAGTTCATTGATTAATTGGTTAATTGTTTAACTGGTTAATTGAATCATAACCCTATCCACTAATTCCTAATCCCTAAGGGCCGGGACTTTTCCTAGCTCCTAACTACTAATTCCTAGCCACTAATTACTAACAACTAGTTCCTAGCTCCTAACTACTAGTTCCCAATGAACTAATGAACCAGTGAACTGTTCCTAGCTCCTAACCACTAATTACTAGCCACTAACCACTAGTTCCTAGCTCCTAATTCCCTATCTTCGCTTTCAAAATAAAAACCATGATTGCACACCACGTACTATTCTGGCTAAAAGCCGATACCACCGATGCCCAAAAAGAAGCTTTCTTAAATGGCCTAAAAAGTTTAGAAGAAATAGAAGTTGTTAAAAATTTTCATGTAGGCACTCCAGCTCCTATTGAGCGTGCTGTGGTTGATACCACCTACACTTTCAGCTTGATCTTATTTTTTGAAGATTTGCCTGCGCATGATGTTTACCAAGTTCATCCAATCCATAAAGCTTTCTTAGAAGAGTTTAGAGTATTCTTCGAGAAAGTAGTGATTTACGATGCTCAATAAAAATTGAAAAGCCGAAGCAAAAACTTCGGCTTTTTTTATGGCCAATTTATCCATTAGAAAAAAAAATATCACCACAACCAAAACCTTTTTATGGGTTTGCTGTTGTGTAGTTAATAAATCTTCAAAAGTTTGTTTGGTTATGCCCACCGATGGATGTCAGTGGGCTTTATTTTTTACTCACCTCATTCAAACTTATGGTTGCTTACCATAGTACTTTACTATTTTTAACGGCTAATCATTACCCCCATCAAAACTACAAGCTCCAAAAGACTTCAAAACATTAAAAGCCCGTTTGATGACCTTTAATAAAAACCACATGGCGCCAACCTTTTTTATAATATTTTATATAAATTTATCGCTTACATAAACAGCAAAAACACCACTCACAAAGGCTTTACCATAGTGAGGCTAAGCTCCGAAACGTTAACAGCAAACCATTCCAAAAAGAAAGCATATTTTCCATATTAATGAATATCAGCAATCAAATATTATTCTTTTTAAGTGCTACAGGTGTTTTTAATAGTGTTGTTTTAAGTCTTTATTTTTTGTTCCTCAAGAAAAACAAAACTACATCCGACTTATTTCTAGGGCTGTTACTGTTATCTTTAAGTATAAGAATAGGGAAATCGGTATTTTATAATTTTAACCCACAGCTGTCAAAAACGTATTTACAAATAGGTTTGTCGGCCTTTTTTTTAATTGGTCCGCTATTATATTGCTTTGTTAAATCAATACTGCAAAAGCTTAATTATTCCTTTGCAAAATATAGTCTTGTTTTAACCACTATCAGCATCATTGTTTTGGGTTTTCTTTTTCCATACAAGGAAAATACTGCGCTATGGAGAGGAACAATTTATTACGCTATCATTATTCAATGCTTCGTTTTTATTGTGTTATCCATTTATGAGGCTAAAGACATTTTCAAGAAGCTAGTCACTAATCGCAAGCAGATCAGCTATCATGAAACTTGGATACTATCAGTGATTGGGGGCGTTTTTGCAATTTGGCTTTCTTATGCTCTAGCTAAATATACTTCTTATATTTCGGGGGCCTTGACTTTTTCTTTCAGTTTTTATATTTCCATACTTCTTATTTATTACGCCAAAAACAAGGCGTTAATTTCGACAACCAATAAAGAAAAATACATCAACAAAATAAATGAAAAGCTGGTCAAAGAAATTCAGGAAAAGATTAACATCCTTTTTGAAACAAAGAAAATCTATACCAATCCCGACCTTACTTTAACCATTTTAGCTAAAGAATTAAGTGTTCGTCCTCAATTGCTATCACAATTTATTAACGACAATTTGAACAAAGGTTTTACTCAATTCATCAACGAATATCGAATTGAGGAAGCGAAACGCTTATTGAAGGCAAATACTACGTTCAAAATAGATGCCGTGGGTTATGAATCTGGATTTAATTCGAGCAGTACGTTTTATAGTTCATTCAAAAAAATTACTGGGACTACACCTTCAAATTATCAAAAAGACTAATTTCTATTCCTAAAATATACATCCGTACTGCGTGATGATAAACTTGGAATGTTTTAAAGCTCAATAAATATAAGTTTGGGCAACATTATTTAAAGCATTAAAATCCAAAGTTTATGAAAAAAATCTTTTTCGCCATCGTATTTGCGCTGCTATCAAATGCCTGTTTTTCACAATCGGAACACGCTTTGATTGAGAAATGTATTCAAAATTACATTGATGGTACCTCTTACAATAAGCCCGACAGCATTAGTAAGGCTTTTTATGCAGAAGCCAATCTTTTTCTAAGTCATAAGGAAAAACCTTTATGGATAGTTCCAATCTCAGAATATGTTAGCTGGTTTCAAAAAGGAAACAAAGGAGTGTTTAATGGCCGTTTAGGGAAAATCATCTCTATAGAGTCTTTTAACGATATTGCTATTGCAAAAGCGGAAATCCTCATTCCCGAAAAAAAACAAGAATTTATGGACATGTTCTTGCTAAAAAAGATTGAAGGCGAATGGAAAATCATTAGCAAATCGGCAAGTAGCATAGCCAGCAATAAATCTGGAAAAAAAATATTATTCATCGTTTCCAACGCCCATTATTACGGAAATTCTAACATTTCAACGGGGAATAGCTTTGCCGAAATTGTAAACGCTTACGATACCTTTGTAAATTCAGGTTATACGGTTGATTTTGTAAGTCCAAAAGGTGGTGATATTCCTTTAGCCTATATCAATACTTCTGATAGCTTGCAAAAACACTATTTATATCATCAAGATTTTATGTATGCCATCAAACATACCATGAATCCAAAAGAAATTGATTATAAAAATTACAAAGCGGTTCATTACATTGGAGGCGGAAGTGCTATGTATGATGTCCCTGAAAATTCAGACATTCAACGCATCGCTATGCAGGTATATGAAGACAGTAATGGCATTATTTCTTCAGTATGCCATGGCACAGCGGGCATTGTACATTTGAAAACTAAAGATGGCAAATTCTTAGTTGATGGAAAAACAGTAAGTGGCTATCCTGATTCTTTCGAAAAACAAGATGGTGAGTATTTTAAACAGTTTCCGTTCTTAATCCAAAAGACCATAGAAGAAAGAGGCGGAAATTTTAAATTTTCAAAGCGAAATATATCTTACGTGGAACAGGATGGTCGAATTATTACAGGACAAAATTTCCAATCATCAAGTGGTGTTGCCCTAAAAATTATTGAATTGATTGAGAAAAATAAATAGGGTAGCGTTTTTAGCCCCCTTTTAGCTCAAGTCTTAGCGCCAGAGGAAAGAGCTAAGGCCTGACTTGGGCTTTATATTATACCAACTTAAAACAAAGCAACTACTGACAGGCACAAGTCTCCTTATACTAAGCTCCTAACACAAGACTTGCAATAAGATGAGCTAAGTGAGGATAATATCAGTATCCTCTTACTTTTTCCCTAAGCCAAAGGGACCCCACAAATAAGCCTATTGAAATAATGAAATACAATATAGCTATCAAGGAACTCAAAATAAATTGTTTACGGCTTTCTCCTTCAAATTCCTTAATTATACTTTCATGATTACCTCTACTTTTTAAGCAATAATAAAACAATCCAAATATCGGCAAAATGAAAATTATTGGCCAAAATTTCCAAACACCACCGATTACTAGAAGTTTAAAACTAAAACCTATTAAGATCCCTATAAATTCTAGAAGAGTTATCAGATTAAAATATAGAAAAACTATAATAACCAAAAAAGTAGAAAAAAAAGGAACGGCATCTCCTTTTTCAAAATATTTATAAATTCGATAGTAATAATATTTTAATATTTTCATTATTTTCTATTTTCCCCTTTTGCACAAGTCTTAGCGCCAGAGGAAAGAGCTAAGGCCTGACTTGGGCTTTGTATTAGCCAACTTAAAACAAAGCAACTACTGACAGGCACAAGTCTCCTTTACTAAACCACGCGTACAAGACTTGCACCAAAGCAGGAGCCTCATTTAATCTTTGGCTGCCAACCTAATAGGATACAAGCTCTCTAACACTAAACACAAGACTTAGGCCAAGGAGGACTTCTATCAAGAGTATAGTGGCTTTTTAGTCATTAATCATCTTCTTAGCCAAGGGTCCATCTTTAATAACTACATTTGAGAAACCAGGAGTTGCTTCTGGCTCGATGCTTCCAATTAATTCTCCATGAATATAAATCAGAACTTCAAATTCTTCATCTTTTATTTCTTTCCAACTTATCTTCAAGTCGTCTTCACTTAAAATAGGTACAACATTTCTCAAAACAAATTCTTGTGGATTTAAGAACGGCATGCTATCAGAATCCGACCAATCTGATACTGTTGGTGTTTTGTCCTGATTATATAGCCATAAATCTCCAATAATCTCTTCGCAAAAAAGCAAATAACCATAGGCAACTCGTCCATCATCCTCTATTATTAGAGAATAGTTTTGATTCTGTCCACAGAAAAACTGTCTATAAAATTTACTCATACGGGCTGGGCAACTAAATCTATTCCTTAAAAACCCCTTTTAGCGCAAGTCTTAGCGCCAGAGGAAAGAGCTAAGGCCTGACTTGGGCTTATATTATACCAATTTAAAACAAAGCAACTACTGACAGGCGCAAGTCTAGCTTTACTAAACCACATGCACAAGACTTGCGCCAAAGCAGGGGTAATCCCTATTTGATATACAATTTTAAACAAGATGCCACGTCCTTCTCAAAAATTTCGCGACTAAACTGTTTCACTTTAACAGAATTAAAAACAAAGAATGAATTCAAAAGCTCAATAGATAATATCTTTTTTACCTCATGTTCATCTGCATTTACAAAAACATCATAGTCTAGCTTTATGTCATACACCAAAGCATCCGTTTGCTCGTAAGGTCGGCCATCTTCAATTGTAACTACTGTGCCTTTTTTATATTTTGGCTTTCTCACCTTGAAGAAAAAGTCGAATTCTGGGGCAACACAGATTATGCCTATGTAAATAGTTTTTAGGCCATCCCCATAATCCTTTGTTCTTAAAAACTCCGAGATATGATCTGATACCTCCTTGATATAATCCGAAACCCCATTTTGACCAATGAGTTCAGAAACTTCTAATGTTAACGCAAATTCCATTATCTAAATATCTTGTTCCCCCCCTTTAGCACAAGTCTTAGCACTAGAGGAAAGAGCTAAAGCCTGACTTGGGCTTTATATTATACAAACTTAAAACGAAGCAATTACTGACAGGCACAAGTCTTCCTTTACTAAACCACATGTACAAGACTTGCGTCAAAGCATGAGCCTTCAAACACAAATATTCAAAGTAAAATGATATTCTCGAAAAAAAGCGGACAATTAACAATCCGCTCTTTCACTTTATACAATTAAACTCTTATTAAGAATATTGCTTAAAGGCACAAGTCATCCCCACCAAGGCCTAAACACAAGACTTGCGCCAAGCGGGGGGGACAAAAAACAAATATTCTTGGTTATTGATGCACTGATACGGGACTTCAAGACAAGAAAGGCTTATGCCCTTTAAACAAACAAAGCCAGACATTTCTGACTGGCTTTGGATATAATATTGATACGAGCGAAACGCTCGCACCAGCGTGGGGCATTACAGATATAGTAAATCAAAAAAAACTTGTTGCTTACTGATCATATCACCTAGATAATAACGACTATCAATTTTCTTATCGTTAAACTCGCTAACTATGACATATAAAATACTTGTACCTATTCCCGCAATAGAAGATTTCTTTTTAAGAATTTCCGAATGTATGTCAATCTTTGCAACAGTGGTATCCTTTGTTTTATGCCACTCATCTCCAAAATACTCAAATAATGTAACTTGAGAATTATTACCAGCATCTACGATTAATATATTTCGAATTTCTATTTTCTCTCCCTTCTCAATATGCTCTAGAACATAAAATCTCTTATCGCCCGTACTTGACGAAGAAATCTTTTCTAAAAATTTAGCTCGAATGGGTATACTAACCTTTGAATCACCTCTCCCTGCCTTATCATATAAAAAAATCTTGGCGGCATTAAGATTATCTTTCAGTCTTTTTTTTATCGTCTCATCTTCAGTCGACGATATTTGTGACTTAATCGAATTTAATGTTTTGTGATTCCATAAGTTAAACATTTCCTTATTTGACAGGTCGTTTTTCCTTATAATACAACCACTTACACTTATAACCAACAATAAACTCCAAGTTACACTTTTCATAATAATTATAATAGTTTCTAACGTATTATCACGGCTCTTTCCTTAACTTTCTGTTCTTTTCTAATCTGATTGTCGATATATCTAGCGGTAACTTCGTCTCTAGTCATCAGCCCTCTAATACCTGTATCTGGATCTTTTACATTTGTAGGCGCTGGATTAGCAGTTGCATTATTTGCATCTTTAACGTGTATTAATTCGTGTCCTAGACCTATGTGAGATGGTCTACCAGTTGTTCCATCGTTATTCTTAATTCCATTAGGTCCATCTGCAAGATCTTTTGAGTTATACTGGACTTTTGTCCCTGTACCACCACCATCTTTTTCAGCGGCTTTTTGATCGTCAAAAGTAGTTTTGTTTCCCTTCGAAGTTTCAACAATTTCATTAGTGAATGATGATTTAATAGCTGAGGATACTAAATCCGTTCCAACTGGAAGACTTTCTGATGATGCAGTTCCAGTCAAAGTGACATCCCTACTATCTACCGTGCTGGACATCTCTTTTACCTGTCCATTATTCAAGAGAACAAGCTGATTATTTGTAAGTTTTTGAAGATCCTCAAATGTCTTCTTTTTAAAATCATCCGATCCAGTTATTATTATATCTTGAGGACCCATTCCATCAGGATCAATGAACCTTATAGGATTATTGAAAGAGTAGTTGTACGACGAGTGCCTGCGCATCTGTTCAGCAAGCGGGTCAACCACATTCCATCTTCCTATCACCGGATCATAGAACCTAGCGCCATAGTCATACTGTTCCAGTTCCTCCTGCAGTTCCTTGCCATTGTAGAGGTATTTATTTGTACCTCCAACGGCAGTCTTCCTCAATCCAAAGGCATAATAGTCGTCACGCTGCAGCATCCGCACAGCTCCAGCATAAATATCGAAACTTGCCCTCACATTTCCTAGATGGTCGCTCAGGTTATATTCGTAGGTATAGGTCCCGCCGCTGTTCCTGGCAATGCCCTCCTCGGTCTGTATAAAATCGATAACATTATTGGTGTACTGGATACCACCAACGTAGTCCGTCACTGTGGTGGCGCCCTGGGCGGATACCTTTCTCAGCTTGGCACCTGTGGCATCATAGGTATAGGTGATGTCCAGAGGTGCATCCCTTCCCGCAGCCTCTTTGGTAGCCGATATAGGCAGGTTAAGGTGGTTATAGCTTAGTTCCACTCCGTTGCGCCCGTCCCTAACAGCATTGCCATTGGCATCATACAAATAGGTTTTCCACAGGCCATCTACGCTTTTCAGCTGGTTGCCCTCATAGCTATATGCCCTGGGGCCGGCATTGTCCCTGTCCAGGCTTGTGATGTTCCCCATCGGGTCATACTCCAGTACCTCCGACATCCCCGTAGCCGTTCCACTGAGCAGCCTGTTGAGTTTGTCGTAGCGGTAGGCAAAGGTATTGCTGCCGTTATTGGTATAGCTCTGCCCCGATATATTGCCATTAAACTGCGGAAAGCTGCCAGCATTGTACTGCAGGGCCATATTGAACAATGGGGAGGCATTGCCTGTCGTCAGCCAGCCACGTTCGTTGTAGCTGTAGGTAGTGGCCTGCAGACCGTTGGCCATCTTCTTCTCCCTCAGCTGCCCGATCTCGTTGTACAGCATTTCCGAAAGCACCGTTGGCGCTGCACCATTGATGCCCTGGCTGGTGGCCTTCTTACGGCCCATATGGTCGTAGGTATAGGCCGTGGCAATGGTGGTGGTGGCCGTGCCCCTGGTATGGGTACGGGTACTGTTCTTTATGCTGCCGTCAAAGTTGTACTCGATGTCCACCACGTCGGCACCTCCAAGATGGTGTTCATTTTTTGTTTGGATAGCACGGGCGTAGCTGTCGTAATAGCTTACCGAAAGCAGCATGGTGGCCGTGCCCAGGATATTGGTCCTTGTTCCCGTTGGCAGGCCCCTGGTCCCGGCCACGGTCACCTGCGTGGTACCGTTGGGCTGGCCAAAAACATTATTGTAGAAATCGTAGTCGTCGTAGTAGCTAATGGTATGGTAGTGGCCTATGCTGTTGGTTGGAAAGGCCACGTTGCTGTAGCCCGTATTCTGGCCATTGCCGTTGGCATTGTCGCGCTCCTCCCACAGTACGGTATGGGCATTCACTGCAGACTGCATGGCCTGTAGGCTGTCCGTACTGTTGTAGGTCCCGGTAATGATGGTACGGCCAAGGGCATCATACTTGCTGAACAGCCACTGGCCCTCCAATGCCAGCTTGGGGTTGCGGCTCAGCACCACCTGGTCCAATCTGTTGTACACCATTTCCTCCCAGCCACTTTTCCCAGGCACATGTTTGCCCACCAATCTTCTGAGCCCATCATATCTGTACCGGTAGCAGAACCGCTCCAGTGCCGTAGCATCGGGCACGCCCGCATCGGGGTTGGCCCCTGGGGGCAGCACAAAGCTCAGGTTGCCCAGGATATCGTACACATAATAGGTGCTGAGCACCTCGGTAGCGCCCGCCTTTTCATTGAACAAACGCTTGAGCACGATATGCCCCTCCTTGTCCTTATATTCCTCTACCGTTCCCCACTTGCCATCGCCGGCCTGCCAGTTCTCATCTTTGCTGATGGTAAGATAGAGCTGGCCGGCACCATAGAAACCGCTGCTGGTAAGGCTGCCGCCCGAAACACCGAACAGGCGAACGGCAAAGCCAGTGGTACCATAGTTGGTGTCGCTGTTGTTCGCACCATAGCCCAATCTGGCCGTATGCTCGGTGCCCACGCTAGCGGGCTGCCATGCCGTGCCGGGGAAGCCCTGGCGCTCCACTCGGTTCAGCGGGCTGGGCTCAAACTTGGTAATGCTGAAGGGATGGTCGGTCTTCACCGCGTTGCCGTCCCAGCCTGTGGGCAAGGCCTTATAGTAATCGGACTGGTTGGCAAACCCGTTGGATTTATAGCCGCCATCGGTTGAGGTCTTCTCGGCGTAGGGCAGGTATTTCTTG